>MAAC01011317.1_pt1 | contig 117045 bp, 111 predicted proteins | sample 1115981 | NCBI WGS metagenome assembly MAAC01 (sample SAMN04961126, study PRJNA320927) | seawater metagenome | isolation source: sample BD02T64 sea water enriched with oil for 64 days | place: USA:Gulf of Mexico | collected 2013-07-27
TATAATGATTAAATTAGCTTCTCAAGAAAATCAATCATTTGATTAATGTCTGAAGCGAATACAATCGAAAAAAAATATTACGGAATAAGCGAGGTGTCCAATATGCTTGGAGTGAACACTTCGCTTTTGCGTTTTTGGGAAAAAGAATTCCCCAACTATATCAAGCCAAAAAAAAATAAAAAGGGAAACCGCTACTACACGGCAAAAGATATAGAACAACTCAAACTGATCTACTACCTTGTAAAAGAACGAGGCTTCACTCTAGAGGGTGCTAAAAAGAAATTAAGACACAATCCCGAGGATACCATCAAAAATGCGGCTATCGTTTCGGAATTGAAAAAGATGCGTCAAATTCTTTCGGATTTAAGGGATGAGTTCCCAGTTAAATAGTGACTAGTCAAAAAAACATTAAGCTACTACTTAACAAGGTCATAAACAGCAATACTACGACTATGATAATTACTTATATATAAGTAATTATTCTCAATAGTAATATCTGTTGGGCCATTTAAGAAATCACTTAGTTCACCAACTAAACTTCCGTTTAGATCGTAAATCAATACCCTGTTTCCATAAAAATCTGTAATAAAAATTTGGTCTTCTGTTAGGTAAATACCAGTTGCAACCTGAATACTGTCCTGTTCTCCTATAATCTGTACGGAGTGTCCCTGCTTATCAAATACCTGAACTCTATTATTGTAGGCATCTCCAACGTAAATCTGATCATTTGCAATGGCAACATCTGTAGGATAATACAATTCTCCCTTGCCATTTCCTTTTTTGCCCAATAGTGTGATTTTTCCATTCTCTTGTAAAACAATTCGATGATTGTAAAAATCGGCAATTGCAATCATATGATCTTTTACATCAAGTGCTGAAGGTGCATCAAGTGCAGCATGGACAGATAAATATTCAACACTATCCACATGGATCATTTTTATCCTGTCCGTCAAATATTCAGGAACGTAAATGATTTTGTTACTTTCTGATAGGTGCATCGGTCGTTGAAATCCCGAATATTCTTTTATCAGTACGCCAGCTAAATTCAATTTAACAACTCTATTATTGGGAGCATCTGAAATCCACATGGATGAATCCATCACGACAATACCAATAGGTGATATATTTTCCAAAGGAATTTCTTTGTAAAAAACCCATTCCGACTCCGATTGACATTGTATTACCAAGCCTATGAAAACAAGAATATATATCCAGAATTTATTCAACTCATTCATTACCTTCATCTTTAAATGGATCTAAGGCATAGTCTATGGTCTTATTTTATTGTATTCTCCACCCTTACTTGTTATCTATTTATTGAAATCGTGTCAATGGTGATGGTTTTCTCCATGATCATGATTATTTGGTTCCTCCATCTGAACTGCTTTTACAGCCACACCGTGTCTAAATACCATTTCGCCTCCATAGTAGGCCCCGGTAAACATAAACCCAAGACTTGTCAACCCTATAATTATATACAATAATGAGGCCTTGATTGGAAATGCACCTTTTAATACAATTCTCCAGATCAAAAGAAGTAAAACAGCCCCCAATACGACAAAACCTATCGCCTGGTGTGTACTCATTATTTCATGCACCTTATCGTTGTGCGGTACGTTGTTGGCCGCCACCAATCCACTGATTACACTCAGAATGGCAGCAAACCCTGCCAACAATAGGTTTATCCATGCAGCATAGTGGAGTTTTTCTTTTTGGGTAATCTTTGCAACAATATCCAGCACAACGGAAACAGAGAAAAGTGCAATCGTGAAATGATTGATGATGGGATGAATCAAGGTAATGTCTATCATGTCAAATATATTGATTAAAACCTATTTACAGCACCTATATCGCGCAACTCAAGCTAATCTGCCACCTCATAAAAGAACGAAGTTTCACCCTAAAAGGTACCACAAATAAATTTAAGACATGATCCCGAGGATACGATTAAAAATGTGGCTATTGAAGGTGAATTGAGAGATGAGTTTCCGGTGAAGTAGCCGTAGTGGCAAGTGGCAAGTAATAAAATTACTACCCCTTTGGTATGAGTTTATAATTAGAACTGTATAAAAAAGTAAGTATTTACAATAAATAATCGAGGTATTTGTAACATCCAAGGAGAGAGATTAGGTAGATCATCATTTTTTAGCTAAAAATTTTACAATCCAACGAGAAAACAATGCTGGTTGTCTGAATTAATGAAAATAATTCATTTTAAGGGGTATTTTTTGACACTTGATAGGAGAAGCTAACACTGAAAAAAATGCCATTACACGCTATTTAAGGGGAAGGACAGTAAGCATTTATAATATTAAATATAAATCTTTTTTAATAATAAATAAAAATCATGAAAAAAACTTTTTTATTATTAGTTGTTATTGGATTAATGGCAACGAAATTAAACGCTCAAAACTCAATTAGCGCACGCGAATTTGATACATATCATGAACATGCGGATTTTTATCTATCGAATTTAATAAAATCAGATACCAATTTATTTAAAAGTGGAATTCTATATGATAGAGTCTTCCAAATGGCGGATTTGAATGCCTTTAATTCGCCAACAAATAATTCTTCGTCTTATAGTCATTTTATGAGAGCCTGGGATGAATTACATTTAGCCAATACAAAACAAAATTCCTTTTTACCCCCTGAAATAGCAAGGCAAATAGCTTTTTCAATGGAAATGAAAGATACCGTAGCTATTGGAATAATAAATCTTGATTATACAACTATAGATACATTGGCTTTAGATTCATTAACCCTTGCTGCGGGAACAGGAAGCTTAAGCTTGGATAATAACGGTTTACTGGTTAGAACAGTAGGGCAAAATCCTTATGTAGATAAACACAGGTTAATGATCTCCCCTTTAAGTAAAAAAACAGTAGTAGGTAATAAAGTGACTCTTTCACTTAGTCCAATGATGATATTGAATGCTTCTAAAAGCATTGATAAATTAACTGTTAGTTACGGAACCAAAAGTGTTATTTTGTTGAATAATTCAGCATTAGAAAATGAAACAGCAACTTTTAATTTCACAAGCTCAGGAACAAAAACGATAAAATTTATAGTGAATTTTAGCGATGGATCTACGATGTCAACTTATGGAAAGATAGATACATATCTTCCAAGTGCTGCCGAATTACTTAGCTTAAATCAAGTTCAAACTATTAACGCTACTGATGCTTTTGTAGGTTACGATGAGCCGAATGATTGTTACGGGAATTGTTACGGAAATGGTGAATATCAAATTTTTTTAGCCGACAATAATACTGAATTAACCCAGCCGATTATCATTGTAGATGGTTTTGATCCAAACGATACCAGAGGGATTACTATTGAAAATGAAGAAGATGCGGGAAGTATTTTAGAATTAATGAAATACATGGAACCAGGCGCTTCATTTCCAACTAATATCAAAACAAAGCTAAATGAAGAGGGTTATGATGTGATTGTGTTAAACTTTACTTCACAATATTTATTTACTCATTTTTATAAAGTAAAAACTTATTTTTTTTATGATAAAATTATTGATTTATACACTCAGTTAGGTCTTGTCAGTATGTTTGGTGGCTATAATAAATTTTTTTATGCTATTAATATATTTCGTGATGGTGGTGCGGATTATTTAGAAAGAAATGCGAATGTATTAAAGGAATTAATTAGACAAACTAACCAAACTTTAATAGCCAATCAATCGGTTAAAGAGCTAGTTCTAATAGGCCCGAGTATGGGTGGCTTAATTTGCCGAATAGCTCTAACTGAGATGGAGCAAAACAATGAAGACCATAATACTAGAATATACCTATCCTTTGATTCCCCGCACAAGGGGGCTAATATTGCGATAGGAGTTCAAAAACTTTTTCAATATAAGGACAATAAAGAAGGATTATATAATATGAACACTGTTGCAGCGAAACAAATGTTGATCAACCATTATTCAGAACATGATAATTGGGAATCGCCACAACAACACCCTTTCAGATTGAATTATTTTGCTCCTCTATTGGATAATTTAGGTTTTCCAGTACAAACGGATAGGAATATAGCTTGGATAAATGGAGCTATAAATGGCAATCCTATCGGAGAAGCGGGAGGTAACATAATAGATATAGATAAAGATATAATTGCCTGGGTATTAATTTTGCCAATACCGTATCATGTTTGGCTAAAGATAAGACGGGATGACTCTGGCGTAAATTCAAAAGTATTTAGCGTAAAAGAAGTGAATTCCAGTTCGGTAAGTAAATATGCTTTTAGTCATGCTTTTGAAGGTAGTTTGGACGCTTCCCCTGGTGGAGCGTTTGAAATTGCAAGATTAATTCAGGAAGGATGGAATCAAGCTATAGCAGATGCTATCTCTGATGATTGGTATGTTTGGGGTGTGGCTAATTCAACTACTGGCGAATATGACACAAATCCAGATGAAAACTTTTGTTTTATCCCCACAAAAAGCGCTTTAGCTTATACAGGGCCAAACGACCTTTGGGTAGAGGATATCAGTTGTACTGATTTGGTCTGTATGGGTTGGACTCCTTTCGATAATTATTATGCGCCAGAAGATAATCAATTTCATGTTAGCGTTACACATGAAGGTGTACAGTGGGTTTTAAAAGAATTGGAATTGGACGGTACGCCTGAATATATGTATAATGAGGGATGCTCTGACATTGAAACTGAAATTATTGGTAATAGCGTTGTCTGTTATAAGGAAATTGAAACGTATACGCTAAATAATGATTGCGGAGTAGACTACTGGGAAACATCAATTGCATTCAGTATTATAAGTTCAGACAGCTATTCAATAACGATTAAAAAGACCGACCATAGTTCAGTGGATAGGTGGATAAAAGCCGTATTATGGACGGGTGAAGAAGTTGTTAAAAACATTGTATCAAAACCAAGTGTATCTTGGTCATTAAATTATTTTAATTATGACATGAATATGTATCAATTAAAATTAGATCCACTTAATTCAGATTGGGATGAACAAAATATCACGGATATTGTTTGGACACAAACTGGTGGAAATGGTATTTTATCTGTAACACATGGTGGTTTTGGCGCAGAGGTTATTCATCAAGGATCATTTATTTTATTCGGGAATGTTTCAGTCACAAATAAATGCGGTACAACTGTAAAATCTTTTGTAGCGACCAATACAGATATAAGCATAGACCCAAACGGGGGGTATACGCCTCCGAGTCTTTATATACTGGATGGTTATGAAGTAAATTCATACATTGTAATTGATTCCGAACAAATAGGTGATTCGCAAATTTCAGATTCAGAACTTTTTGACTTATTTGGTAACCAGGTGGAAGAATTCGTTTTCACTGGGGATGAAGTTATAATAGATGATGCAACAGGGTTGCCACAGCTTAGAGTTCTAAAAGTATATATGAACGATAAAGAACAAGAACGATTAATCATTGTTCAATAATTAACTAACCTTAAAAATAAAACTTATGAAAAAGATACTCTTTACAATCATAACATTAAGTTTAGTTTTATTCATTTCATGTGATAAGGATAAGGAAGAACGTCGTTTAGGCGACCATACAATTTCCTTTTACCTTGATGGAAAACTTTGGCAGAATAGTGAAGGCAATTCAGTAACGGGGGGAATAAGTTCCAATAGTTATACCTTTAATGGTGAAGGTGAAAATATTCGTGCGATAACAGCAAGGAATTGGGATAAAGGAGCTATGTATTTATCAATGTCACAAAGAACAGATAATAATATTTACCCATTAGGAAATAATAATGGAATTTTAAGTTATCATACTGATCCCTTTGATACAAATCTCATGCGTTTGCGTAATCACGATAAAATGTACCTCTCAAAAGAAGGTTACGGATGGGCTGAAATAACAGTTGATTACTATGATACGATTAATCAAGTTGGACACTTTGAAGGAAATTTTGAAGCAACTTTATTTAATGAGAATGATTCTACAGATGTTATTCAAATAACTGACGGAAGGTGGAATAATTAATTCCATTATCAATAAAAAAGCCCAACCAAGTTGGGTTTTTTTATTGATAAATTTTCAAAAATAAGACTAATGAAAAAGTTACTTTTTACAATCATAACATTAAGTTTAGTTCTATTGTTTTCGTGTAAAGAAGAAGAAGAACGTCGTTTAGGCGATCATACCATATCCTTTTATCTTGATGGTAAACTTTGGCAGAATAGTAAAGGCAATTCAGTAACCGGTGGAATAAGTTTAGCTAGTTATAGCTTTTATGGTGAAGGTGAAAATATTCGTGCGGTAGATGCAAGTAATTGGGATAAAGGAACTATGTATTTATCAATGTCACAAAGAGGTGATAATGGTATTTATCTATTGGGAAATAATAACGGAATTTACGGTTATGGTTCTGATCCCTTTGATACTAATCTTATGCCTTTGCGTAATCACGATAAAATGTACCTCTCAAAAGAAGGTTATGGCTGGGCTGAAATAACAGTTGATTACTACGATACGATCAATAATATTCGTCACTATGAAGGAATATTTGAAGCCACATTATTTAATGAAAATGATTCGACTGATGTTATTCATATAACTGACGGAAGGTGGAATAATTAATCATTGTTCAACAATTACCTAATTTTAATACCCCTCAGGGGCATTCTCAGAAGACTCTGAGATTGTAAAATATCTAAAGAACATAGGGTGTTAGCTCTCAGTGTCACTCACAGAGGACACGGAGACTACAAACAAAAGAAGCGCAACCATCTCTGATTGCGCTTCTTTTTGTTCTATACTATCTAAAATTAGATTGTTGCAGATTCCGTAGGAATACTTCTATCCACCTTTTTTACCAATCCTTGCAATACTTTACCTGGACCAACTTCTGTAAATGAACTTACACCATCTTCCAACATTTGCTTTATAGTCTGTGTCCATTTTACCGGAGCAGTCAATTGAGCAATTAGATTAGACTTGATAACCTCTGGATCTGTTATAGCAGATGCTGTAACATTTTGATATATAGGACAACTAGGAGCCTTGAATGGCGTTGCTGCAATAGCTGCTGCCAATTCTTCCCTTGCCGGCTCCATCAGTGGTGAGTGGAAGGCTCCACCTACAGGCAATACCAAAGCTCTTCTTGCTCCCGCTTCTTTCATTGCTTCACAAGCAGCCTCAATAGCAGAAACCTCACCTGAGATAACCAACTGACCAGGGCAGTTATAGTTTGCAGCGACAACTACTCCATTTATTTCTTTACAGATATTTTCTACAATTTCATCGTCCAAACCTAAAACAGCGGCCATGGTAGATGGTTTCATCTCACAGGCTTTTTGCATTGCCTGAGCACGTTGAGAAACTAAATTCAACCCATCTTCAAAGCTCATCGAACCTGCTGCGACTAAAGCAGAGAACTCACCCAAAGAGTGTCCTGCCACTGCTTCCGGTTGGAAAGAATCTCCCAAGGTTTTTGCCAGAATTACCGAATGCAAAAAGATAGCAGGTTGTGTAACCTTTGTTTGCTTTAATTCTTCCGCAGTACCTGAAAACATCATATCCTTGATATTGAAACCCAGGATATCATTCGCTTGTTCAAATAGGTTTTTTGCCACGGATGAATTCTCATACAGGTCCTGCCCCATTCCTACAAATTGGGCGCCTTGCCCTGGAAATACATATGCTTTCATATTGTCTTTTTTTATTTCTAAATGGATTCAATCACTTAAGATAAATCACTTGAAATTAATCTTAAAAACTCTAATCTTGTTTTTTCCTGTTTCAGAAACAATCCTGAAAAAGCAGAAGTTGTTGTCGTTGAATTTTGCTTTTCCACACCACGCATTTGCATACACATATGGCTTGCCTCAATAACTACAGCAACTCCTTTTGGCTCTAAAGCCTCTTCAATACAGTCGCGAATTTGATTCGTCAGACGTTCCTGAACTTGAAGCCTTCTTGAAAAGGCATCCACTATTCGTGGTATTTTGCTCAAACCAACAATCTTCCCTTTTGGAATATAGGCAATGTGTGCTTTTCCAAAAAATGGAATCATATGGTGTTCACACATGCTGTACAGCTCGATACTTTTTACAATCACCATCTGATTATAATCTTCATCGAAAGTTGCTGAGCTCAAGATTTCTTTTGGGTCTTGTGCATATCCCTTTGTAAGAAACTGCATAGCCTTTGCTACCCTTTCCGGCGTTTTAAGCAAGCCATCTCTATCAATATCCTCTCCCAATTCTTGTAAAATGGCAGTGTATAATTCGGCAATTCTTTTCGTCTTTTCGACTGGATATTTATATTCTATATTCTCCATCCTCGTTTTTACTCCTTATTTAAGCACCGTAGTACTCAACATAGTTGTTTTCTGTTTCTACCAATTTTATACAGTGCAAAATAGCTCCGGCTTCTTTTACATCCGTTTCCAATTGTTGCCAAATCTCAAAAGCCAGCACTTCCGTACTTGCAATTTTCCCTTGCATAAAATCCACTTCCAAATTAATATTCCTATGATCCAATTTGTCGATCACTTTGGCTTTAACAATTTTGCTAAGCCCTTTTAGGTTCAGTACAAATCCCGTTTCCGAATCTATATTCCCCTTAATCGTTACAAATAATTCATAATTATGACCGTGCCAATTCGGATTGGAACATGCGCCAAAAAATTCTCTATTTTTTTCAGCAGACCAGTCTTTTCTCTCTAATTTATGGGCAGAAGAAAAACGTTCTCTTCTAGTTAGGTATAACATAAAGTTAAAATTATGTCACAAAGATAAACTTTTCCCTCACTTCTATTTTACCTCATTCAGCAAATGATTCATTGACCGTATTTCAGGATACTTTTGTACTTTAGCAATATAAAATAGAATCGTACCATGATTGTAATAACTGGAGCTGCAGGATTTATCCCTAGTGTCTTGATAACGAGACTGAATGAAAATAATTATACTGATTTAGTATTGGTAGATGATTTCAGTAGAGCGGATCGAGTAAACAACTATAAGCAAAAAGATTTCACTTGCTTAGTAGAGCGTGATGAGTTTATGGACTGGTTTGAAGCAAATCATGAAAAGATAGATTTTATTATTCATTTAGGAGCAAGAACAGATACCTCAGAACAAGATGTTGAATTGTTCGACAGATTAAACCTAAATTATACTAAGGATATTTGGAATCGCTGCGTTCAATACGACATTCCACTAATTTATGCTTCTTCAGCTGCCACCTACGGCAATGGAGAACAAGGATTCGATGATGACCATACCAGTATTCCTGATTTAAAGCCAATGAACCCATACGGTCAATCTAAACAGGATTTCGACATCTGGGCTTTGGAACAAGAAAAGCAACCAAAATTCTGGGCAGGGTTAAAATTCTTCAATGTTTACGGCCCAAACGAGTTCCATAAAGGTAGAATGGCTTCAGTTATTTTCCACGCTTTTAACCAGGTGAAAAAGCAAGGACATATGAACCTATTTAGATCCCATAGAGATGATTATGAAAACGGTCAGCAGCTAAGAGATTTCATTTATGTCAAAGATTTAGCCGATGTTATAATCTTTTTAATGGAAATGGCCAATCCAGTGCACAATGGAATTTACAATTTGGGTACAGGAAAAGCACGCTCTTTTTATGACTTAGTATCGTCAACTCAAGATGCTATGGGAGTAGAAAGAGACATTCGATTTATAGACATCCCTGAGGACATTCGATATACATATCAGTATTTTACAGAGGCCAAAATGTCCAAATTACGTAATGCTGGATATTCTCAAAATTTTAGCTCTCTAGAACAAGGGGTTTTAGACTATGTTAAAAATTATCTTATCCCAAACACCTACTACTAAACAGACTCTTCACTATCTTTAATCTAATAATCAATCCGTTTGATGGCTATTTAATAAAACCAATATCTCCAAACAAGTTGTTTGATGCCATTAATATGTTGTACTAGCAAATTTAAACATCAAAAAAAATCCACTTCCTAAAATAGAAAGTGGATTCTCAAAAAATTTTATATCAACAAGGATTAAACCACCCCTTGATCTAGCATTGCATTGGCTACTTTTACGAAACCAGCGATATTCGCACCTTTTACATAATCAACATAGTCACCATTTGAACCATATTGAACACAGGCTGAATGAATATCCTCCATGATTTGCATCAACTTAGCATCCACTTCTTCTCTAGTCCAGTTATAACGTAATGAGTTTTGACTCATTTCCAACCCAGATACAGCTACCCCACCAGCATTAGATGCCTTTCCTGGAGCAAATAATATTTTAGCTGCATGAAAAATATGAATTGCTTCTGGTGTACTTGGCATATTGGCTCCTTCAGAAATACAAATACACCCATTGTCTACCAATTCTCTAGCGTCATCACCACTCAACTCATTTTGAGTCGCACATGGTAATGCTACCTCACAATTTACAGACCATGGTCTAGAACCTGCAACAAACTCACAACCGAATTTATCAGCATACTCTTTAATTCTACCACGTCTTACATTTTTCAATTCCATGATAAATGCAAGTTTCTCCATTGTGATTCCGTCAGCATCGTAGATATATCCCGATGAATCTGACATAGTAACAACCTTACCTCCTAGTTCGATAACTTTTTCAGCAGCGAACTGAGCTACATTTCCAGAACCAGATACAGTTACAATCTTTCCTTCAAAAGATTCACCTCTAGTTTCCAACATGTGCTTAGCGAAGTATACAGTTCCGTAACCTGTTGCCTCTGGACGGATCAAAGAACCTCCCCATGCAGAACCTTTACCAGTAAGAATTCCGGTAAATTCATTTTGGATACGTTTATATTGTCCAAAAAGGAATCCAATCTCTCTTCCTCCAACACCTATATCTCCAGCTGGAACATCTCTATTTGCTCCAATATGTCTATATAATTCTGACATGAAACTCTGACAGAATTTCATAACTTCATTGTCGGACTTACCTTTAGGATTAAAGTCAGAACCACCTTTTCCTCCACCCATTGGTAGAGTAGTCAAACTGTTCTTAAATACCTGCTCGAAAGCAAGGAACTTCAAAATACTAAGGTTTACAGAAGGATGAAATCTCAATCCTCCTTTAAATGGCCCAATAGCCGAGTTCATTTCTATTCGGAATCCTCTGTTTACTTGTGTATTTCCGGCGTCATCCAACCATGGAATGCGGAACATTATCACCCTTTCAGGCTCAACCATACGCTCAAGCAACATTTTACCCTGATATTTCGGGTTTTCCTCAATAAACGGAATGATTGCTTCTGCAACCTCAGTTACTGACTGAATAAATTCAGGTTCGTTTGAATTTCGAACCTTCACCATCTCGATGAAGGCTTCTAACTTAGCATGCATATGAGATTAATTTTATTCTGCTAAATTACGGTAAAAATTTACAACTGAACAAAATTAAAAGGTCATTTTCAGGTCCTTTTATAAACTTTCCCAGGCAAACTTTTTACAAGCCCTTTTAATTCCAATTGCAAGAGTCCTTGAACCAATTTGGAGACCGGTTGTTGAACCATTAAACTCAATACATCAATGGCCAATTTATCCTTTGTGGCAAGGGCTCCCAAGATCTCCTCCTCTTCTTTGGTTAAACTTATAAATAATTCTGTTTGAACCGTATCATCCTTAATATTTTCTGTATCCCAAGACATGATATACTCTAAATCTTTTACACTTTCTATAAGGTGTGCCTGATTGGTTTTAATAAGGAAATTACAGCCCATAGAACTCTTGGCTTGAATATTTCCAGGTAAAGCAAATACATCTCGATTATATGAGTTAGCCAACCCCGCTGTAATCAATGCTCCTCCCCTTCGTCTTGCTTCTACCACAATAGTTGCATCTGCTATTCCTGCAACGATTCTATTTCTTTTGGGGAAATTTTCACGAACGGGTTCTATTCCTGTTTCAAATTCTGTAAGTAAAGCACCAGATTCAGCAATCTGCTGTGCCATTTTACTATGTACTGTCGGATAAATACGGTCCAATCCATGACCTAAAACAGCTACTGTATCTATTCCATAATCCAAACATGCCTTATGTGCACAGATATCAATTCCGTATGCTAAACCACTTACAACGATAACATCGTGCCCTTTCAATTCTCGAATAAATTCCTGGCACCATGAAATACCGTATTCTGTTGCCATACGGGTACCCACTATACTAATGATCTTAGATTTATTGTAATCTACATCTCCTTTACTGTAAAGTAAAATGGGAGAATCAGCGCAATGCTTTAATCGAAAAGGATAAGATTCATCTTGATAAAATAAAGCCTTTACTCCATTCTGTTGCATGAACGATATTTCAAATTCAGCAGCAGATAGCACCTTCTGATTGACAATGGCATCAGCTGTTTGCCGACCTACGCCGGGAATCTTCATCAAATTCTGACGACTTTCACGAAAGACCGCCTCAACACCATTGCAATACGCTATGAGTTTCTTAGCGATAACCGGTCCAACTGAAGGAATTAGGGTAAGACCTACCTTATAGATTAATTCTTGGTTCAAAGTTTTATTTAATTGGCAAAATTGGATTAATTTGTCAAAGATAATGCACAAAACTAACTTTAACCATGTCTTTTCTTAAAACCTATTTTCTTAATTTGTTCCTATTGTTAGGATCTATTACTCTAGCACAAACCAATTTCTCTGGTAAAGTATATGAGTCAAATAACGATGTTTTACCTGGCGCCAATGTGATTATCAATGATTCCATAGGTATGGCTACTGATAGCCTTGGAGAATTCTCTTTTAAGCTTAAACCAGGAAAATATACTGTTAAAATAAGCTTTATTGGTTTTAAAACCATGACCGATAAAATTACTATCAAGGAAGGAAAACCATTAGAGAAAAGTTACCAACTGGGTATTGATGATTTATTATTGGATGTTATGGTTGTAACGGATACCCGTTACAAACAAAAAATTGAAGACGCCATCTCCTCCCTGGATGTTATTCCCGCATCTGTTATTAATAAAAAAGTATCTGGTACTGTTCAAAAAGCAATTGCTCAATTACCTAGTGTACATATTGTAGAAGGACAGGTAAATATCCGTGGTGGAAATGGTTGGGCCTTTGGAGTGGGAAGTAGAGTCATGATGCTTCAAGATGGTATACCGATGATGATGGGAAGTACAGGAAGTATTCAATGGGAATTAATACCGGCAGAGGGTGTAGCACAAATTGAAATTATGAAAGGTGCATCTTCCGTCCTTTACGGATCATCTGCCTTGAATGGGACCATCAATATTATTACTAAAAAGCCAGGGATTAAACCTAAAACTGTTATTAATAATTATTTTGGTTTTTACGACGACCCTGATAGAAGTGAATTGGTTTGGGATAATTCAAAGTACCCCCAATTTTTCCACAATACCAGTATTTTTCACTCACGAAAAATTAATAACTGGGACCTATCTTTTAGTTATAATTTCTTCGAAGAGCAACACTATATTAAAGGCTTAGAGAATAAAAGAAATCGATTTTCACTTTTCACTACCAATCGACCGAAAAACATTCCAGGAATGCAAATTGGCCTTTCTGCCAACCTAATGCACAACCAAAAAGGTTTTTCATTTTTATACGATGGAAATGATAACGGGTACACCCCATTTAACGACATTCCCTACAATTTCCGCACAGATGAAATTGCCCTAAGTCCAACCTTGGAATATCAAAAACCTGGATCCAATTTAAAACACAATCTAAGAACTCAGTACTTAAGAGTGAATTATATTGACACCGTAAGCAATTATTCGAATACCTACTATTGGGATTATCAAATTCAAACAAAAAAATCGGATCTATATACGATTACACTTGGTAGTACTATGAATTACGTTGAAGGTAAATCGGAGGCTTATGAAGTAGCTGCACATAGTATCAATAATTCAGTGTATGGTCAGGGAGATTTCAACTATAACGATTTTCATTTGACTACTGGACTGCGCTATGAACGATATTATTTAAACGGTGTATCCTACGATGATTTAGTAAAACGAATTGGATTAAACTACAAGCTAAACAAAGACATTTCATTTAGAGCATCCTATAGTGAAGCCTTCCGATTTCCTTCTATGTTTGAATTGTATTTCGATCGAGATGCAGGTGAAGTCACTTTTTTACCCAATCCAGACCTTCAACCGGAATCAGGTAAAAATTTCGAAATAGGCGCTTTAGCGCATATCAAAAAGGGGAATTTCAATATATACGCCGACGCTGCAGCCTTCCTGATGCGATTTGACGATATGATGGAGCTGAGTTTCGGAATGTGGGGAGACTCTACAAGACTAAATCCATTAGGGATAGGGTTTAAGAGTATTAATGTGGGTGCGACACAAGTTGCCGGAGCAGAATTGGGGCTATATGGAAATGGTAAAATTGGTGAAGTAAAATTCGATTTCCACCTTGGATACACCTATATGAACCCAATATCATTGGAAAAGAACGAAGTATATGCCAGCTATACGGACAATGTAATAAATATCATCCCCGAGAGTCTCCCACAATCCATTATCGATGTATTTTTAGAGGAACTTTCATCTATCAGTGAAGTAAGCTATGCCGGTACCAGCACCAATCCAGATATGTTAAAATACCGCTATAAACACTTAGCCAAAATGGATATCGATTTTCATTATAAAAAATTTCATCCAGGTATTAATGTGAGATACAACAGCTTTATGGAAAATATCGATGTTATATTTGAAAGCTATCCATTCAATGCGGAAGTACAAGAAGATGATATCTATTATTTGATACAACAATTTGTCCCTGAAGCAGACATTCAAATTCAAGATATGCACATTAAAAGTTCTCGCGAAAAACTGAAAGATGGGGACTTATTTGTCGACCTAAGATTTGGTTACGACCTCAGTGAAAAGGTATATTTGCAATTAGGTGTTGAAAACCTATATAATAGAGAATACCAACCTCGACCAGGTGCATTAGGAGCACCAAGATCATTTACATTTCAAACCACAATCAATCTGTAATGAAGTTTTTTGCTATCATTCCTGCTCGTTATAACTCTACTCGGTTCCCTGGAAAACCCCTAGCTAATATTATGGGTAAAAGCATGGTCTCGAGGGTATACCATCAGGCCATTTCATCACCTAAAATAGAAGCTGCCTGGATAGCAACAGATGATGAGCGAATAGCCAGTCATTTAAAGGAACAGAACATTCCATTTATAATGACTAGCCCAGATCACCAAAGTGGCACTGACAGATGTAGAGAGGCTGCAGAAAAGCTTAGCCAAATAAAAGCTGATGATATTGTTGTAAATATTCAGGGTGATGAACCATTTATTTCTGTAGATCAAATCAACTTAATTTGTAGCTGCTTTGAGAATAATGATAAAACTGCCATCGCCAGCTTAGTGAAAAAATTAGATAGTCTTGATAAGATAATGGATCCAAATACAGTAAAGGCCGTATTCAATTTGGATATGGAAGCTGTCTACTTTTCACGATCCCCTATCCCATTTGTTAGAGATTGCGATCCCGAACAATGGATAACAAAACAGGATTTTTTCAAGCATTTAGGGATCTATGCTTATAGAAAAAACAATTTGATTGAAATCAGCAATCTTCCCCAATCAGATTTAGAATTGGCAGAATCACTGGAGCAGTTACGTTGGTTATCTAATGGCTATAAAATTCAGTTAGCAATTACTGAAGAAGAGGCGTTTTCTATAGATCATCCTTCTGATTTAGAGGATGCTATAACCTACCTAAAGTCAAAAAAATAATATTACACGGGCTAAACTGAATAAAAAACTATCTATTTTGCGTCAATCTATTTGCTATAGCTTAGACATTTTTCTATTTTTACTTAACCGACAGCTATAATTTTTAGCTTCACTTTAGTATTTAAGCGATGATTAAAGACTTTAACCAAGCCATTGTAGAGCTTTTATTTCAGTTCGATTGCGTCATTATTCCAAATTTTGGAGCATTCATAAAACGTGAAAAACCAGCGTGCTTTTCTAAAGACACACAAAGTTTTCATCCCGCCTCTGTTGAATTAATCTTTAATCAACAACTAAAGGAGGATGATGCTTTATTGCTAAAGTATATTCAACTTAAAAATGAATTTACGACTAGTGAAGCGGCCACTGAAATAAAAAATTATGTTGAGGAACTTCGCATTACCCTTTTTAATGAGGGTATTGTTCAGTTTGAAGGCTTGGGAAAGATGACCTTAAATATTTATGACCAGATCATATTCAATAGTCATCCTCAAATCCCACTATTGCAAAAGCAATTCGGATTTCAATCTCTCAGTCTTGAACCTATACTTAAAGCTGAGAAAGCTACGAAAACCCCTCGTAAAGCTAAGCTAAGATATATCGCTGCAGCTATTACGATTCCTGTTTTCTTAATCAGTACTTGGGCAAGCTTACATCCTGAAAAGGTAAAAGACACCTACTATCATTATGCTAGTATGGTTCCGTTTCAGACTTCAGAAAAACAATTGAACTATACATCGGATTTTGTAGTAGAAGAGCGTCTTTCCTTACAATCTGAAAAAGATGCACTAATTGAAAAATTAGTCTCCAAGTTGAAAAGTGACAACATAGCGTGCTACGACAGTCCTGAACTTGAGGGAGCAACTCCTGTTAAAGAAATTTCGGAACCAATACTGGAAGAAAAAATAATTCCTGTAGAAAAACCTTTCCATATCGTTGTCGGTGCTTTTGCATCAAAAAGGAATGCAAATAAAAAGCTGAAACAACTAAAGAGAAAAGGATTTGAAGGCGTCATTCTAAAAGAGGCCAACAGCAGACTTCACCGTGTAAGCGCAAAAGACTTCATTTCTGAAGCCGAAGCCGAAGCTGTTTTAGCTGACTTCAAAATAAAATTTAAAGGAGCCTGGATCCTTAATAACCAATAATACTAAAGCACCTTTCGAGGTGCTTTTTTTTTCCACTAGCAATAGTCAGAAACTAAGTACAAGTCGGAAAAGATCAGTACTTTTGAGGCTTATAAGAAAGCTTAAGATCATGAGAAAGATAAAGGCACAAGACACCCTAACCGTATTAACGGAACTTGTATTACCCAATGACACCAATCCCCTAAACAACCTTATGGGAGGAAGATTACTTCATTGGATGGATATTGCTACAGCTATTGCAGCACGTCGTTTTAGTAAACGAATTGTAGTAACTGCAGCCGTAAACCACGTTTCTTTCGATAGACCTATCCCAATGGGTAGTGTAGTAACTTTAGAAGCAAAGGTATCCCGTTCATTCTCCTCTTCAATGGAAGTTATTGTATATGTATACAAAGAAGAAAACATTACCGGAGAAAGGGTTTTATGTAATGAAGCTATTTATACATTTGTTGCGGTTGACCAGCAAGGTAAGCCAATCAATGTTCCTGTGTTAGTTCCAGAGACTGACAACGAAAAGAATAGTTTTAATGCAGCCCTTCGAAGAAGACAATTATCACTGGTGTTATCTGGAAGAATGAAACCAAGTGAGGCAACCGAACTAAAAGCTTTATTCCTAGATAATAAATAATCACAATAAAAAAAGTCCTATCAGAAATGATAGGACTTTTTTTATAAACTAATCTATAGGATTATAGTGAACGTTGACGTACGGCCTCGTAAATGATAACTCCGCAAGCTACAGAAACATTCAAGGATTCTGTTTTCCCCTTCATTGGAATTAAAGCTCTACTATCACACATTTTCAAATATTCACTAGATATACCGTCTTCTTCAGACCCCAATAAAATAACACAAGGATCTACATAATTTACATCGTATACAGTCTCATTCGTTTTTTCCGTACAACCAACGATCTTCAATCCGCTATCCTTCAAAAATTGAATTGTGTTTTTCAAATTGTGTTCACGACAAACCGGAATTTTGTTCAGTGCTCCTGTAGAAGTTTTTAATGCATCAGCATTAATTCTAGCAGATCCTTTTTCAGGAAGAATAATAGCATGAACACCTGCACATTCCGCAGTTCTCGCTATAGCTCCAAAATTTCGAACATCACTTATTCTATCCAATAATAAAAAAAGTGGTGTTTCACCTTTTTCGTAAACCGACATCAATACCTCACCGATATTATGAAATGAAATAGGAGACATATGGGCAATAACCCCTTGATGGTTCTTTTTAGTAATTCGATGCAGCTTTTGAGCAGGAACTATTTGATAGGCCACCTTATGACCTTTTACCAATTCCCAAAGCTCTTTTATCAAGTCGCCTTGAAGTCCTTTTTGGATCAATACTTTATCGATGTCCTTACCGTCTTTTATAGCTTCCATTACAGAACGAATACCAAACAGTTCTTGTTTTGGTTTTATCTCTTCGGTTTTTTGTACTTCTGCCTTTTGTACTTCTTCCTTTTGTACTTCTTCCTTTTCTTCCATGGTCTTAATCTAAGTATTCTTTTGGCAAGCTTTTGGAAGTTTTAGCTCCCAATTCCTTCAATTTTTCTGTGCTTCTTATCAGATTCCCTTGTCCATCAGATAGCTTACTCATCGCTTTATCGTAGGTCTTTTGGCTAGTTGAAAGTTGATTCCCCAGCTGGTCCATATCTTGTACAAACCCAACAAACTTGTCGTAAAGCCTACCACTTTGGCGTGCAATCTCTAGAACATTTCGCTTCTGATCTTCTTGCTTCCAGATAAAAGAAACTGTTTTAAGCGTGGCCAATAAGGTAGATTGACTCACCAAAACAACATTTTTTTCAAGGGCAAAATTAAACAAAGTATTATCAGCATCCAAGGCAACATGCAACGCAGGTTCTAAGGCAACAAACATTAATACATAATCCGGTGAATTAACTCCATATAAATTCTGATAATTCTTATCACTCAAGCCTTTAATATGGCTACGTATACTCTGGATATGTTCCTTTAAGGAAACAGCTCTCTGCTTTTCATTCGACTCATTAAAAAATCGTTCATAGGCTACTAAAGAAACCTTAGCGTCGAGTATCAAACATTTATTTTCAGGAAGATGGATTGCAAAATCAGGGATTTTTCGCCCCTTCTCGGAATCATTCACCGAAAATTGCGTGCTATAATGAACTCCTTTCTTTAATCCTGAATTCTCCAACAAGACCTCCACTTGAGTTTCTCCCCAGTTTCCTTGCGTCTTATTATCTCCTTTCAATGCTCGCGTTAAATGACTTGCTTCTTCGCTCAACCGCTTATTTAATTCCATTAATGATTTGAGTTCACCCTTGAGCTCCCCTGTCATTTTCCCGTTAAACAATTGCTGATCTCTGACCGCTTTTTCAAAACTCGTCAAACGATCTCTAAGAGGTTCCAACACATCCTGAATACTGGCACTATTTTGTTTTTTGAATTGAGCATTCCGCTCTTCAAATATTTGCATTGCCAACAACTTGAAACGCTTTTCCATCTGTAAACGCATTTCCTCTCTATGAACCGTTTCAGAACTTAATCTTTCCTCCAACAAATATTTTTCCTTGTCCAAAAGATTCCGCTCTTTTTCCAGCCCCTCGATATGATGCTCCTTTTCACTTAACTTCGACTCCAACCGATCTAAATCTTTATACAGAAATTTACTTTCCTCTCGCTCCTTAATCAATTCCTCATCACGTTTCCTGATACCAGAATGACTAACAAACCAACCAATACCAGTTCCAACAAACCCCGCAATAATCAATGATATCCAATCCATATTCGTAATTTAAAATGTATTTCTCAATCCAAAATGCACCACCCCTTCAGATATACTAAAAGTTGCATCTCCTTGTTTTCCTACCGCATATCCAAGATACAGCCAGCCCGATTTAATGGGCATTTCCATTTGTATCCCACTTGACCAAATATGCTGTTCATCCAACCCTTCATCATAAGGATGATAGGTTATTCCTTGATCAGTAAACAATTCTAACATATAATCCTCAGAAAAATGGTAGCGCAAAGAAGGCGAAAAAACAAGGTATGATGCAAGTCTAAATTGATTCTCCAAAAAACCTCTCATATTTTGACTTCCTCCTAAAAATAATAAATTATTGTCCCCAAGACCGTCTGAGATTCTATTTTTATACAAGAGTCCAGTCTTTATTGAAAAAGATTGCTTGATTGGAAAATACCAGGCCAGGTTTGCGTCTACAAAATACTCCGACTTTGATATTTCTTTCTCCGTTCGACTTCCTGCCTTCAATAACACCCGAAAATGAGCACCTTCTCTTGATTGAAATACTCGATCTAATTTTTGATATTCTACACTCCCATAATACAATGTCTTCTCAAATGCTGATAAAACATCTGTAATCAATACCTTTTCTTTTGTAATGGATGATTCACTTTTTTCAAACCCCAACCCTAATTTCCAAAAAGATTTCCAATGATACTGTACCCCCAATCCATAATCCGTTTTTACAAAACTGCTATCTTGTTTATGTATGTTTAAATCCGCTTCCACTCCCCATGAGGAAACAATAAATGGCATTCCCAAATGCGTCTTTAAGGTTTGAGAAGCATCTTCTTGCGCATCCAATTTTAAATAAATATCCTCCCCCCTATGGAATGCATTTTCCAATTTAAATTCCAATTTACCGCGAAAAGATACCTCCCCAGCTTCATCAGAGGCAAAACCAATAAGTCCATCAAAATAATGGGCATTTTTCTCCTCTACATATAGGTATAACACATTCTTATTGGGTGTAAACAGCACCCTCGGTTCCGAAGGAATATTTAAATAATTATACTGTTTAAGAATAGAAGAAATATCCAATATTTCAGATTCGTTATACACTTGACCTTTCTGAAATTGTAACATTTGTGACAAAACATTTCTGGAAAAACTCCCCGATGTTTTAATTGCCAGGCTATCTAAAAGTTGTAATCCATTATCCTCAACATTTATTCTTGCTTTAACATTATAATCCTCAATTTCTAAAGAATCAAAATACACACGAGCAAAAGGATAGCCATTATCAAGGTAGAATTTCAAAATCCGTTTCCTCCTATCACTCAGAGGAATTTTGTTGTAAAAGGCTGCATTCTTACCAGTAAATTTTCTAATTTTCTCATGTACCCTAATGTCTTTATATGCATATTTTCTACCAAGAGTACCATAAGCAAGCCAGGAACCTGATATTATTTGAATACTATCCAATCGACTATCCCAATATCCAGCTTCTACTAATTCAGAATAAATATACCCCAAGCTATTTTCAGCTTGAAGAGAATCCTCATTCCACGAAATGAATTCCAAATCTATTTGCTTATCTCCATCCACAAAGCTTACCTTTTGAGCTTGAAGAATTCCAAGCAATAGGAAATTTAAAAGGAAAAAAAATGAGCGTATCTGCATAGGGTTTTTATGTCCAAATATTAAGAAAATTAAACTAAGACCTCCATAGTCCGAGGAAAATTATTAAATTTGAGCTTTAATTTCGTAATTTTGTATTACAAATCTTTTGAAAAATGAAAAAAGTACTATTTATTTTAGGCTTCGTATTCGTATCTATCCTTGCACAATCTTGTTGTACAACGGTAAATTGTCCAGGTGTTTCTAGTGTTGAAACAGTTGACAATAGCGGTAACTGTTAAGAAGCATTTTCTTGTTTTCTTTATTTTCCAAAAAAGAAGATACCTCAGTATTTAACTGGGATCAGGTTATAAATCAAGCAGAACTAAAAGAAATTCTTTCAAGTTCTGCTTTTTCACGTACCCCTATATTATTTTTTAAGCATAGCAGTAGATGTGGCATCAGTAGAATGATCCTATCTCGATTTCAAGAAAAATATGCTGAAATTCTAGATGAGGTACCATGTTATCTCATCAATGTATTAGATCAAAGAGATATATCCAATTTCCTAGCTTCCAATTTTGCCATCACACATGAATCGCCTCAACTTTTACTAGTTTCTGGTGACAACTGTCTGGCCAATGCTTCACACAACGACATTCTAAATCTTCCACTTCAGGAATTCAGTAAGTAAACGGTCGTACCATTACAGTTTAGCATTTATCCTTATTCGCTAACTACTAGGCACTGTCTTAGCTAGAATAAGAATTAATACTCTTTTCCCTCAGTATGCCCATCTGATCAACCGTTACGATTTTCAATCATAAACAACGACTTTAACACTTTACTAATAACGCTATAATTGAATATTTGAGTACATTTGCACAACAATATTTGATACTATCCCCATGGCGGAGAATAAAGAACAAACTGTAGAAAACAAAAGCCTGATGAAGCGTAAACCGAAATGGTTACGTGTAAAACTTCCAACAGGACAGAATTACAAGAAAGTTCGTGGACTTGTTTCCAAACATAGTTTGCATACTATCTGTGAAAGTGGAAACTGCCCAAATATGGGAGAATGTTGGGGAGAAGGTACAGCGACCTTTATGATTTTGGGTAATATCTGTACGCGTTCTTGTGGATTTTGTGCTGTAGCTACGGGGAAACCATTGGCAGTTGACTGGTCTGAACCAGAAAAAGTTGCTAGATCTGTAAAATTGATGGAGGTAAAACACGCCGTAATAACTTCAGTTGACAGAGATGATCTAAAAGATGGTGGATCTATCATTTGGGCCGACACGATAAAAGCCATTAGACGAGTTAGTCCACAAACTACATTAGAAACACTTATCCCCGATTTCAGAGGCAATAAAGAACATATTCAGAGAATAATTGACGAAGCTCCAGATGTTGTTTCTCACAATATAGAAACAGTAGAGAGACTTTCTAGAGAAGTACGTATTCAAGCCCGCTATGAAAGGAGCCTGGAGGTTTTAGACACATTGAAAAAAGGTGGATTGAGAAGAACCAAAACAGGAATGATGCTTGGACTTGGTGAAACGGAGGACGAAGTAATTCAATCTATGAAAGATTTGGCTTCTGTCAATGTTGATATATTAACCCTGGGGCAATATTTACAACCGACTCAAAAACACCTTCCTGTTCAAGAATTTGTAACTCCTGAACAATTTGCAAAATATAAAGAAATAGGTCTTGAGCTTGGATTTAAATACATCGAAAGTGGTCCTCTTGTACGGTCTTCTTATAAAGCGGAGAAACACCTTTTCTAAATAATTATTAAGCCTTCTAAACAGAAGGCTTTTTTTATGTTTATCTACCGCCCTAAATTGATTACCTTAGCCGCATTAAAATTTAATTCAGAGGATGAGAATAGCCATCAACGGATTTGGAAGAATTGGCCGTGTACTGTACAGATTGCTTTCTGAGAGAGGAGATGTTCAGGTAGTTGCCATAAACGACATTGGTAAGGCCGATATGCTTACCCACTTATTAAAATACGACTCAGTCCACCGTACCTACAAAGGAAATATCTCCTTAAATGGTACGACTCTTAACTGTGGAAAACAAACCAGTGAATTTTTTCAATTAAATGATCCTTCCAAATTGCCTTGGAAACAATTGGACATTGACTTGGTAATTGAATCCACGGGTCTATTCAGAACTCGAGAATTGGCCTCAAAACATTTGGAGGCTGGAGCTAAAAAAGTAATATTAGCTGCACCAGCTCAAAGTTCCGACATTAAGATGATTGTTCTTGGAGTAAATGATGATACACTGGATGGAACCGAGGATATTATTTCCAATGCATCCTGTACTACAAATTGTGCAGCCCCAATGGTCAAAATCATCAATGATATCTGTGATATTGACCAAGCATTTATTACTACGATTCATTCCTATACTTCCGATCAACAATTACATGATGCTCCTCATGTTGATTTCAGAAGAGCACGCGCTGGAGCCTCTTCTATTGTTCCTACCACAACAGGAGCAGCAAAAGCTGTTAGCAAATTATTCCCACACCTTCAGTTAGGAGGCTGTGGTATAAGAGTTCCTGTACCGGATGGTTCCTTAACAGACATTACCTTTATTGTTAAGAACAAGTGCTCTGAAGAGGCCATAAACAAAGCCTTCCAACAAGCGGCAGAGCATGGGCCGCTAAAAGGAATATTGTCCTATATTGAGGATCCAATTGTATCAACAGACATCATTGGAGATCCTCACTCTTGTACCTTCGACTCACAGTTAACTTCTGTACTTGGCAACATGGTGAAAGTTGTAGCATGGTACGACAATGAGATGGGCTATTCAAGCAGAATGGTAGACCTTATTCTAAAAATTAAAGCATTGCGATCATGAGATCTCTCGTACGAAAAATATACTACAGTTTTCCACCCAAATGGCGCCTTATAGTTCGGAGAGTATTCTTCTTTCCTATAGACCTTTTAAGCAGCCGTGAAGACCTCGTTCCACCTAAAGGAATGATTTATACTGGATCAGGTGATTTCATCCATCAGGGAAATCATTTTTTAAAGCACTTTAAAGACGCTGGTTTGCAGGCCAACCACCACGTTTTAGACATCGGTTCCGGTATTGGTAGAATGGCGCGAGCACTTGCCTTCTTTTTAAATGAAAAAGGACGTTATGAAGGTTTCGACGTTGTAGAAAAAGGAGTTAGTTGGTGTAAGGAAAATATCCAAAAAAGGTTCCCGGCATTCAATTTCACCTATGTAGAACTTCAAAATTCGCTTTACAGTGACTCGGGTGAAGATGCATCAAAATTTAAGTTTCCTTATGCTGATAACAGCTTCAATTTTACATTTTTAACCTCGGTATTTACACATATGCCGATGGAGGAAGTATTGCATTATTTAGGGGAAATTAATAGAACCTTGGATAAAGGTGGAATCTGTTTCAGTACCTTCTTTATTCTAAATAAAGAAAGTAAAGACATGATGGAAAAGGGAAATTTTAAATTTCCTCATTCCTATGGGAATTACTCCCTTATGGATAAAAATGTAGACGCTGCAAATATAGCTTTCGAGCAAGACTTTTTATTCCAGGCAATAGAAGAAAAGGGCTTTAACATAAAGGAAATTATTTATGGGAATTGGTGTGGTGACAGGCCTTCCAAATATGGGGAATTTCAAGACATCTTGGTATTAGAAAAGAAAAAAGAGCAATAAATTAATGCTCTTTTTTTATGCATTATTTACCTGTGACAACCTTATTAATTGTCCCTATCCTCAAAATTTTCTTTTCCTTTTTTTATTATTCTTCGCACCAATGCAACAATAAATAATACAACAGCAATTGCAATAATTATCATAGTTAATATTTTTTCTAAGGGTATAAAGACATCCATCAGCTAAACTTTACAGCCGTTCCATAAGCTAAGATCTCAGAACATCCTTGCATAATCATAGAAGTAGTAAAACGAATATTTACAATACCATCTGCTCCCAAATCTTTTGCATCTTTTACCATCCGTTGAATTGATTGCTCTCTGGACTCTGCCTGCAACTTGGTATATTCTTCAATTTCTCCACCGACAATATTCTTAAGCCCAGCAAAAAAATCTCGCCCTATATTTCGAGCACGAACAGTACTTCCTCTAGCTATTCCAAGGCTCTCAATAATTTCCTTTCCAGGAACAGTATCCATTGTAGATAATATCATTTTTCTTTTTTCTTAAATTTAAACAAAAGCCCTGTTTCTAAAAAAGAAACAGGGCTTTTAAAATGTTAAATAATGTCAGTGGTATTTATCACTATACTATTTCAAGATAACATCTTCAGTATAATCTACAGGAATATCAAAAGATATACCTGCAATTTCCAAAGTAACAACACCTTTATATTGAACCTTCACAGGTTTATTGGAAAAGGTATTGATAAGACTACCTATCAACGCTCCCTTTTCTTCCTTCCACATTGCTTTTGGATTAAAGCTAAAATTTACAGGGATTTCAAAATTCCCTTTAGACTCTATAGTTACTTCCTTAGTCGTTTTAACCGTCCCCATATCCACCTTATTAACAATAGGGTGAATATCAATTTTCACAAGACGAACTCCTAGGTCATTTGGATTATAAAACACCAAATCAGCATCAATACTTACTGATTTAGATTTTGCCTCTTTTACGATGACATTATCGACATTTATAAATGACGGTGTCTCCGTCAAGGTACAAGCCGTCATTAATAGTCCCAATAAAAAAACTCCTAATTTATTAACTATTCGCATGATCTTATTTTTTAGCATTCAACTTATCAAGCTTCTCTTGTTCTTCCTCCCATTTAAACATGACAGTTTCAAGGTCGTCTTTTTTGGTTTGATAATCAGCAAAAAATTGCTCTTTATTCTCTATAGCGTCCATATCTTGTAACAATAGATCATCTTCACCAATCGCTTTTTCTAACGCATCAATGTTTCTTTCTATTTTACCAATCTGATTTTGAACTTTCTTGATCTCCTTGTCCAGCTCTCTACTCTGTTCTTTGTTTAACTTCACCTTTTTTGGGGCCTTTTTCTTCCCTTTAGAAGACTTTTCCAGCTCTACAAGATCATTTAATCGACGTTGCTCCATGTATTCTTTAAGATCCCCTAAGAACTCTTGTATAATACCATCTTTAAACTCAAGTACCTTATCGGTTAAACCTTCCAAAAAGTCACGATCGTGAGAAACTAATATGATGCTACCATCGAATTCCTTTAATGCCTGTTTAAGAATATCTTTCGACTGAATATCCAGGTGATTTGTAGGCTCATCTAGAATAATCAAATTATAAGGCTCCAATAATAGTTTACACAAAGCCAATCGACCTCGCTCACCTCCAGAAAGGACTTTCACCTTTTTATCAACATCTTCACCACTGAATAGGAAAGACCCCAACAAGGAGCGTACTTTTGGTCTCATTTCATTGTTGGCACTATCCAACATGATGTCCAACAGGGTTTTACTTTCATCCAGTTTCTCCGCTTGATTTTGAGCAAAGTATCCAATCTTTGCCTTATATCCCAATTCAAGCTTTCCAACATAATCATTTACCTCGTTGACAACACAGCGAGCCAAAGTCGTCTTTCCTTGTCCATTCTGACCAACAAAAGCAACTTTCTGACCACGTTCCAATTCGAAGTTCACACCAGAAAAAATCACCTTATCTCCATAGCTTTTCGCTAGGTCTTCTATATGAAGAATCACCTTACCTGAATGAGGTGCTTTGGGAAAATTAAAGCGCATAGATCGTTCGGACATTTCATCCGTATCAATCTTATCCATCTTGTCCAAACGCTTTATTAAAGATTGAGCAAAAGAAGCCTTAGAGGATTTGTATCTAAATTTTTCAATTAACGCCTCCGTCTTCTTTATCTCCTTCTCCTGATTTTTTAGAGCAGCCAACTGTTGTTCCATCATCTCCTCTCGTTGCCGTAGGTATTTGGAATAGTTACCCTTTATATCATATATACGACCATTCTGAATTTCAATCGTTCGATTACAAACCTGATCTAAAAATCGCTTATCGTGAGATACAAGTAATACTGCACCTGCATATCCTCTTAAATATTTTTCAAGCCAAATAATCGACTCAATATCCAGGTGATTCGTTGGCTCATCCAATAGTAGAACCTCCGGCTGTTGCAATAATAATTTCCCCAATTCTATACGCATACGCCAACCACCACTAAAATCAGTAGTCTGCCTATCCAAATCACTGGATTGGAAACCAAGTCCCTTCAATACTTTCTCAATCTCCCCATCAATTCGGTAACCACCCAATAATTCGATGCGCTCATTAATTTTATGAAGGTTGTCTATAATCTCAGCATATGCCTCAGATTCATAATCCGTTCGGATGCCCAATTGATCTCCATACTTCGCAGCCTGTTGCTCTAATCTATTTAATTCTTCAAAAGCCTTTTTAGCTTCTTCCCACACAGTACAACCACTCTCGAATTCGAGATCCTGACGTAACAAGCCTAGTTTTGTACCTTTGGCAAAGGAGATCGTTCCTTCATCCGGCATTTCAGTCCCGGCAATCAACTTTAGTAAAGTAGACTTCCCTGCTCCATTTTTCCCAACTAATCCAATACGGTCCCCTTTATTAACTTGGAATTGAATTTCCTTGAATAGAAACTTTCCAGCAAAATGGACGCTAATTTGATTGATATCTAACATAATCTATATACTAAGTGTAAGCTATTTTGATTCTAAAAAATGACGGTACCTGTTAATATTAAAAACGGCATCAGGCTCAACTCCATCATACATTTGTTTTACTAAACAATCGGTAAGCATAGGCCCCATCAAGATGCCTCTGGTACCAAAACCATTCAACACATACAATTCGGGAATATTCGGATGCCTACCAATTAAGGGACGACGGTCATTAACAGTTGGTCGCATTCCCGCCTCATGTTCAACTATTTCAAAACTACAGTTAATGATCTGCTTAAGTCGATCTAACAACCACTTCTTTCCTGCTTCACTGACGGTACAATCCTTCTCTTTCCAGTTGAAGGTAGCACCTACCCTATATAAATCATTACCTAGGGGCATGATGAAAATTCCACCCTTAATGGCCTTATCTAAATTTAAATCTGGTGCCTTGATTGTAATCAATTCCCCTTTAGTACCATCCAACGGTAAATAATTGAAATAAGGATTATGAGTCATACCAAAACCTTCAGCAAACAACAGTTTATCAGCTACAAGATCTTTATAATACACTTTACCATTTTCAATTTTCAACTCGTCAAAGTCGAACATTTCAGTACGTAATACCGCATTATCCATAATATGATTTGCCATACCACCAATAAGAGCCTTAACATCTACCCTACCTGTTTGTTTGACCTTCCCGAATCCTATTTTCTTTAGCAGACTGTTATTGTTAACATCCAAGATCTCCGTATCCATATACTCAGACAAAACAGGGTGATCTGTTTTCTCTAACCAGGTTTCTACTTCCTTTTCGTCATGAAACAATCTGTATATAGGAAAGTGATGTATCAATTGAATCTTCAGCTCACTTTCCATTTGAGTGTAGAAATCGTACATGACAGGTAAAAATTCCGTGGCATTCCAACAAAGGGTGAAACGTTTTAACACCAAAGCGTTAAACATACCTGGTGCCACAGAACTAGATTTATACATATCACCACCTTGATAAACAGTAATACGCTTACCCTTCTCCAACAATTTATAAGCAGCAATAGAACCAGCTATTCCCTGTCCAACAATTATAACATCTACATTCATTCTGCAAAATTAAAAAAAGACCACCTGAAACAGATGGTCTTAAACAGAAAAAGCCAACATAAAGTTGGCTTTTTTTATAATAATTTGATATTTAGTAATACCAAAGATCATGTTCAAAGTTTCTAATCTGTTCTTTGATACGTTCAGCTTCTAACAACTGATCCAACTTTCTATAGTTAGCATATTCAAAGATGGAACGATTTTGCATGTTAGATTCACTTTTGATAACAGAAGTGAATAATCTTTTTACAAAGAACTCATCCATAGTCAATCTTTCCATTGAGTTGTAGGTGTTGTACATATTAGCGTTAGCTAACATTGGTCTAGCCGAAGGATAGTAGAACCAAAATAACTGCTGTTTTTCATATTCACCAGTTTCTGTATTCTCAACCAAAGCTACAGGACACATACCAATAATACGTCTCTCCATAATACCTCTTTTCTTATCGAAAAAACGTTCCTCACGAATCAAGATCTCAACGATATCAGAAGCCAATATGTTTATTGTATCAGGTTCCATAACGATAGCTCCAGTTTCCCAATCTTCTACTTCAATAGTATCAATTCGATATAAACTCGTCGCTACTTCTTCCCCAGATAATTTTTCACCGAAATACTGATCGTCATAAGCTTGTATAGTTTTACTTTTAATTACTGCATCAAAAATATGCTGTACAAGAGACCTTCTATACAAATCAGGGTAGGTAGGAAAATACAATGGCTGATTATTTTTCAACTTTAAATTAATAGCTGAAATATATTCTTTATGCCAGTATACGTCATCCTCACGTACTGTTTGATGTTTCAAAGTTCTATTTTGATAATCATAGTGACGGATGATATTTGTCCCTTGTTGAATATCAGGTCCAACATGATAATCCAATACATGCTTGCTATCTTGAGCTTCCGCACCTGTCAATGCAAGTAAACATACAGCTAATACCGAAAAAATACGCTTCATTATAATAAGTATTTTTATTGAACAATCAATAATACAGGAGAACATGTCTTAGTTCCTATACCTTTCTCAGTGCTTACCGCCTTGATATTAGTAAAAGATACATCTCTTCCTGGTTTAAGTTTCTTAAATTTAGCTTTTACTTCTTGAGTAAACAAATCACCTTTAACAATAATTGGCTTAACATACTCCCCTTCTTTTACACGGACAGTATAAGTAGAAACTCTAAATTTCAAATCAAAAGGAAAATCCTTCAAAGTTGCTCTAACACCAGGAGTCTTTAATAATCGGTTTTTCGAAATTTTACCTTCTGTAATACCACCGATTGTTGCAACTGGATTAGGAATTTTCTTTACACGGAATATTTTTGGCTTCCCAATCGTCTTCCCGTTTGCCTTTACACTAATTTTTGCTTCTGTAGCAGTCTTAGTTACACGAGCTTCATACTTACCTGGTGAAGTTCTTCTTAGAATTACTCCGGAACCTGAAGCTACCACATTACTTGGCGCAACACCAGGAACAGAAACTTCTAATGGGTTAGCAACACCACGGTAAAATACATTCATCTTAGTAGGAGAAACAACCGCAGTTGGTTGTGCTACTGTATATTCGAATATTTCCGCATCGTAAGGCACTTCACCTTTCGTTTTAGTTATAACATTTACTCTAGAAGCAAATTTATATTCACCTGTTTTAGAAGTTTTTTCAGCTAAAATACCCTTACCCTGAGCATTCACCGGTAAACTTTCAGACTTACTCCAGTCCGGAGTACCATCGGCACTAAAAGCACGTGTTATTTCAACAGTTGGTTGTTGTTGAGAATCAAAAGCAGTAACAAATATTTCTGCTGTCAAACTATCCCCTTGCATAACAAATGACTTAGGGGCAATAACAACTGCATCCAGTTGATCAAAGGTGAAATCAGATTTACCAGCTGACAAATACAAGGCATCAACCACCTGAGACTCAGATTTTATAACTTCAGACTCAATTTGAGTCAAGAAAGTAAGGATAGCGATCAAAGGATATCCTTCAAATTTATCCACTTCCCAATCTTTAGGTGCACCTGATTTCCCAGTAACTTTATCTGTATTAAAAACCGCAGCAATACTTTTTGCTAAGTCAGCTTGACTCTCTTCCTTCAAAACATCCATTCCCAAAAGGAAATTTCGGTATGTTTCAATCGTAGCTCTTAGTTCAGCTCCTTTTTTCGGTTTCTTTAATAAGTAGTTAGCTACAATTTCCTTATCATCCATTTTTGCAGGAGGAAATTTGTCACCAATCTTATTATCTTCTCTATCAGACAAACCACCTGTTTTTTGAATCAAAGTAGCTTTTAAATCCTTAAGGTGCTTAACCAATGTCTCTGACTCAAGTCTGATTTTTTTCGCATGCTCATAAGCATCCTTAGCTCTCGTACGGGTTTTAGCCGCCTCCTCGAAAGCTGTATAGGTTTGATTATTCTTGATTGCCAAAGCCGATGAGGTATCTTGCAACCCAGTCTCAACTTTAAAGAAAGCAAGCATAATCTCATTTGATACGTTCAAAGCAAGTAATGCAGTCAATACGAGGTACATCATATTGATCATTTTCTGCCTTGGGCTTAGTTTTCCACTTGCCATTTTTTACGAGGATTAAATGATTACTTATTAAAGTTCATTGCAGTCAACATATTACCATAAACAGAGTTCAACGAACTCAAGTTTTTAGTAAGTGTAGACAACTCTCTTTGCATTTCTTCAGAAGACTCCATTGCAGTCTTCATATTATCCGCCATTCTTTTTGTAGCATCGGTATGAACACCTGTACTTTGAATTTGAGACTCATACAATGCATTAATAGCAGTAAGGTTTTTCGCAGCACTACCAACAGCTTCACTGTATTTGTTTGTAGATTCAGCAATATTTACAGCTTCTCCTAATCCATCAGCTGCAGTGGATACTTTACGTAAACCTTCCCCTAGACTTGCAATCAATTCGGAATCAATTTTCGCTTTTTCCATCATATTATCCAATTCTCTAACTGGAGATTTGTCTTCATCAATATCCATTCCAGCCAATTCAGGATATACTAAAGACCAATCGTATTCTCTCCCCGGTTTTTCAAAGGCCGAAAAGGCAAATATAATAGCTTCTGTTCCCAAACCTGCAATCAGCATTTCATTAGCAAATTGCCAGTGCTGAATTTTAAATAATGCTCCTAAAATTACGACTGATGCACCAATACCGTACAATTTAGCCATAAAATTCTTTCCTCTCTTGCTATCTAAAAATGACATAGTTACAATTTTAAAGGGTTATTTTTTTTCTGATAAAGATCTACTAAAATTCAATGTCGTCAACACGAGCGTATGTTTTCACACAACGGAAACCAATATATGACTTAGCAGTATCCAAATATTCATAATCACGTGAAGCTACTTGAATAAATGCTCCTATATCTTTCCAAGATCCACCTTTAGTAATCTTACGTTTCAACATTGGATGATCAGAATCAAGTGCATCATATCTGAAGTCAGGATTCAAATCATGGTAATAAGAATATTGAGTTTGTTCGAAAGGAGTACTAGTCCATTCAGCAACATTTCCAGACATATTGAATAGCCCAAATCCATTTGCCCAATAAGCATCAGCACGAGCAGTAAATACATACCCATCAGCTCCATACTCACCTCTTCTAGGCTTAAAGTTAGCTAAGAAACAACCTTTACTATTTGTTGGGTACAATCCTCCCCAAGGGTAAACAGATAATTGTTTTCCACCTCTTGCAGCATATTCCCATTCCATTTCTGTTGGTAATCGGAAGCTAGTTTCAAAGTTCGACTCACCTCCAAACAAAGATTTATTACGAATTTCAGTTCTCCATGCACAGAAACCATTTGCTTGTTCCCAATTTACACCAACCACTGGATAGTGTCCATAAGATGGATGCCAGAAGTAATTTGAAAAAATAGGCTCGTTATAAGTATATGCATAAGCGAAATCATGCAACCACACTAAAGTGTCAGGATAAACAGCAACCGTCTTTGAATTTTCTAGATTTTTTCTAGAATACCCCTCACGGTAGGTACCTGAATTTGCATCAAATCGATTTTTCTTCTTACCAGATGCTTTATTATCAACATACCGATAAGTATATGTCCAAGACCTTGTATCTAATTGCTTCTTTCCAAATACTCTTTCCTCTTCAGGAATGTACATAGATTCAAGAGCATCTATGAAAAGTTCATCATCAGATGCCCAGTCAATTTCAATGTCCCAGTTCAAATATGGCTTTTCTAAGAAGTCTCCTTCCTCATTCTCTTCGATCATTTCATAACCTTCTACTCCAGCATCAGCTAAAGTAACTCTTGCAATAGAATCTCGCACCCAATTCACATATTGGCGATACTCATCATTCGTGATTTCCGTTTGGTCCATCCAAAATGAATGCATCGTAACAGTACGCATAGGAGTAGTATGTGCATACGGTACATTTTGATCATTTGAACCCATCGTATACGTGCCTCCAGGCACTTGGACCATCCCAAATGGATCTGCTGGTCTATATGCAACGCCTGAGCTCTCTCCCACCAAATCACCAGTTGGGACCCCACAACTCACCATAGTTGCAGCTATAACACCTAAAGCTAGAACTTTTTTCATTTGTTTTTGGTATTTAGTCATGTCTATCGACAAATATTTTGGTTATTACTTTTCCTAATTAATTCACTTCTGATTCTTACAAGAATCTAATGTTACGATATCTAGTATTTCCTTTCACAGGAGCAGAAACATCAAAAGAGTATCTCACAAATAATTCATGAGAACCAGATTGTTCGGTTCTTAAATCAGAAACAGTGATATCATAAGCATATCCAACACGGATATTTTCTTTCAATTGGTATCCTAACAATACGGCAACCGCATCGTAGGTTCTATATGATGAACCAAGATACAACTTTTCATCGTATACAAAGTTAACATTAAAGTCCCATTGAGCTTCAACATCATCACTTTTCATAAAAATAGATGGCTGTACCACCCAGTCTCTATTCAGCTCATAAAATGCTCCAGCAACCAAGTAGAGATGTCTTGACGAGTTAAATCTGGCATTTTTACCACCATCCAACTCTGCTTCAAAATCAAATACATGTGAAGATGAAACACCCACATAGTAATTATCTTTTGCTACATGGAGCCCTAAACTCACATCTGGTATCATTGCACTGGCATCCTCAGTGGGAATACTCCCATCATTCTGACCACCACCACCATCAGGAGCTAACCACTTATCGAAGTCAAAATCTACACTTTGAATTCCAACACTCATACCAAGTCCAAAGGAGGCACTTCTACCTAATTTACCATTATAAGCATACGCAGCATTTACCTGCATATATGTAAATCCGTTTCCTATTCGGTCATGAACAATGTTCACTCCAGCACCGCCACCTAAAGCATATACTGGCATATCGAAACTAACAAGTTGAGTTTCGGGAGCTCCTTCAAAACCGACCCACTGAGAACGATGTAAAAGCGAAAGATTACCCACACCTTGCACACCGGCAAAAGATGGATTAACCGAAAACCTATTAAACATGTTTTGTGTTATTTGTACATCTTGCTGTGCCATCAAATTAGCACCATACATCATACAAACAAGCAACACTATTTTCTTCATAAAACAATCGGGTTTTCAAAGACTAATTGACTTCGAGTCGCTAAAGATATAAAAAAAATAGTTTCAGACAACTCTATTCAATATTTGTTCTATCATTTTGAACAAAATTCCTTTGTTAGTTTTATTATTATAAAATCCGCTCAATATAATTAGCTAAACGCCTAAATCAATTGATCTTACTTAAGTATCGAAACCAAGATTCCGGAATTTCACCAACTAGTGAAGAATTGTAATCATCAAGCATACAGGGAATAAGGATTTTTATTTTATTTTCACAATTCTTTGTTACCTCAACCCACCATCTTTCAGTTCTTTTACTTTTATAGAAGATCCATTCATTATTATCTTTCAATACAGTGTACTTTAAAAAATATTCTGACTGTTTGAAATTTTCCTTCACTGAAGACTGGTATCCATCTAAAAAATGCCAAAACAATTGTGCCAACTGTGCCAGCTTAATTTCTTCAACTGAATCATAAGCTACTGAAGATATATGCCCCATCCTTAAATTACCTGAAAAGGCGGTATACCAAATTAATTGACAAAGCTCATGAGAAAACAGACCGTTTGGCCTTTTAGCTTCACTAGGAACAAGCTCCGCTGTCCGCAATACATCCATTCGGAAACTAGCGTAATGCGCATTTCTTAATTTTGGCTCCATCCTGGCAATATCAACCTTCACCTCACCCAATCGAATAGCTTCAAAATACAATTCATTGATTCGCTTTACCTGATTTGGGTTATTTAAATATTGTTGATACCCCAATTGGGTATACTGAAATAAAGATTCATTTTTATTGTGGATTATCTTTGCTAAAAAATGATCTTTCGAAGTCAAATCAGGAACAATCGCCGATGTCTCAACAACTGTTAATGCCTGATGATGTTTAGAGAGCTCTGTAAACAGCAAATAATCGACGTCATCTCCACCTCCAATCACCAAAGGCAATATTTCATAAGTAGTATACAAATGTGAGATAATCTCTTTTAAAAGAGCATGTGTATCACCAGGCTTATTTCCCTGCTTAAGATTACCTAAATCATATATTTTCTTGTTCCAATCATTCCCTGGGTACAATGAATACAGTTCTTTTCTAAAGGAAGCCGAGAATTCTTCAAAAGTATCCTTCTCCTGATCTTCATTTATAAAGAAGAAAACCAAATCTCCTTTTTTAAGTTTATCAAAATCAGACTCACAGGTAACGAATTGGGTATAAAAAGCAATAGCGCCCTGAGAAGAATAAACTTCTTCTAGAACGCTATGCCTATTTCCCGTATCGAAATACGATATAATATTATCAAATATCAAAATCTACTTTTTCTTTGTAGTTGATTTTTTTGCTGGTGTTTTCTTTGCAGCAGCTTTTTTTGCCGGTGCCTTTTTCGCTCCTTTTTTAGACGTTCCTCCACCCTTAATGAGTTTCTCACAATCCTCTCTAGTCAGCGTTTTCGGATCAACATCCTTTGGAATCTTAAAATTCTTTTTCTGGAATCGAATATAAGGCCCCCATCTACCATTTAAAACTTCAATCACAGGCTCTTCTTCAAAAGCTTGAATGAATTTCTCGCGGTCTGCTTGCCTTTTTGCTTCTATCAATTCGATACAAGTAGCTAAATCCACATCCATAGGATCAAGTTCCTTCCCTAAGGAGACAAACTTACTGTCATGACGAACATAAGGCCCAAATCGACCAATTGCAACCGTCACTACCTTATCCTCATACTCACCAACTTGCCTTGGTAGTTTAAATAATTCCAAAGCTTCTTCCAGTGAGATAGTCTCAATACTCTGTGTATTCCTAAGACTTGCGAACTTTGGCTTTTCAGCTCCTTCTTCATCACTATCACTAGATTCCCCTAACTGTGCCATCGGTCCATAACGTCCAATTCTTACCATTACAGGCTTACCAGTTTTTGGATCATTTCCAAGTTCTCTAGCTCCACTAACTCTTTCTGAATGCTCACTTACATCTTCTACTTTCGGATGGAATTCTTTATAGAAGTCTGCAATCATCTTATTCCAAACCATCTTCCCTTGAGCGATCTCATCAAACAGATCTTCAATCTCAGCAGTAAAATGATAATCTAAAATACGGTCAAAATTCATGGACAAGAAGTCATTTACTACCATTCCAATATCGGTAGGGAATAACTTTTGTTTCTCTTGCCCCCAGTTTTCCGTTTTTTCTTCAGATGAAATTACATCATCCTTCAAACTCAACTGCAAATAAACCCTGTTATTTCCAGGCCTATCCTCTTTAACTACATATTTTCTTCTTTGGATAGTTGAAATAGTTGGCGCATAAGTAGAAGGTCTACCGATACCCAATTCTTCCATCTTCCGAACTAAAGATGCTTCATTATACCTTGGTGGATTTTTTGAGAAACGCTCTGTAGCCAATACTTCATCCATCCCAAGCACTTCATCTTGACTCATCTTTGGTAGGCGACCGTTATCTTCTTCCTCCTCCTCATCAGTTGACACTTGATACACTTTCAAGAATCCATCAAAAATCAATACTTCCCCTTTGGCTACAAATTTCTTGTCAAAGTTTGAAAACTTGATCTTAGAAGTCGTTTTTTCAAACCTGGCATCAGTCATCTGAGAAGCTAAAGTTCGCTTCCAGATCAATTCATATAACCTACGCTCATTTCTATCCAAATCTGCACCTTCATAATTCATGTAGGTAGGACGAATGGCCTCGTGAGCTTCCTGCGCTCCCTTTTGCTTGGTAGTATATTGTCTTGGCTTAGAATATTCATCACCCCATCTACCTTTAATTTCAGCCTCAGCAGTATCAATTGCCTCTTGAGATAAACTGACACTATCGGTACGCATATAGGTTATCTTCCCTGATTCGTACAAACGCTGTGCAACAGACATGGTCTGAGCAACTGAGAAACTCAACTTTCGTGAAGCTTCCTGCTGTAAGGTCGATGTGGTAAAAGGTTGAGTTGGCGACTTCTTTGAAGGTTTTGTAATAATCTCCTCTACTGAGAATATAGCATCCTTACAAAGTGCTAATATTTTTTCCGCTTCCTCTTTACCTTTTGGTTTTGTATTTAGCTCAGCCTTGAAGGCTACATTACCTTCTGTCTGAAATTGACCAACTACTTTAAATACACTTGAATATTCGAACTTCCGAATTTCCTTTTCTCTTTCAGCGATCAACTTTACTGCAACAGACTGAACTCTACCAGCCGACAAGCCCTGCTGAACCTTTCTCCACAATACTGGTGAAAGTTCAAAACCTACTAATCTATCCAGTATTCTTCTCGCTTGTTGAGCGTCTACTAAATCAATATTTATTTCCCGCGGCGTTTCAATTGCATTTAATATCGCCTTCTTGGTTATCTCGTGAAAAACAATTCTTTTCACTTCTTTTTTAGCTAAACCAAGCGCCTCAAATAAATGCCATGCTATCGCTTCTCCCTCGCGATCCTCATCCGTTGCTAACCAAACAGTGTCTGCTTTATTAACATCAACCTGAAGTTTCTTTACCAGATCCTTCTTATCCTTGGATATTTCGTAAACAGGTTTGAAATTATTGTCTATCTCAATCCCCATCTTCTTAGGACTTAAATCTCGTATATGTCCAAAACTAGACTTAACAACAAAATCCTTACCCAGAAAACCTTCTATCGTTTTCGCCTTAGCAGGCGACTCAACTATTACTAAATTCTTTGCCATGATCGAAACCTTAAGTGAACAGGTGAATTACAATTCTTTTATATCCATCTATAGAAATAGTGTGGATCCCTGTGCTTCGTTATGCATTATTTTAAAGAGAATGGACATCTTTCAGTCCTAAACCCGACTTAAATACTAATTAATATGAAAGTCAAATTTATTCACAAAAATAGCAGGTTTTTTTTCAATTTGACAAATATTTATTTCAACTCCTTCATTTTCACCCCCTGAAATTCATCTTTTAAATCAATTTTTCACACTAAAATTTCACCTGCCATTCTATTGAGAATTATTGACATTTTTTCCGCTTTTTATTTCAACACATTACCTATCGCAAATTATTGAAATTCAAGCTATTTATCGCATAAATGAATTCTTCTCCTACTATATTATATGTTAGCCTATTTTCACTGAAGAATTCAGCTCAATTATGCCGCTAATATTTTTTTACCATTTATTTGAAAAAAAAAACTTATTCCGTATAAAAACCCATTATCAAAGATTTATATTCATTTTTAAGATTTTTTAAAGAAAAAAGAAGCGAGCTGCCACTTTGTCATCAATATAAATACTTACCTTTGTGGCCTAAAATTTATTGCCTTTATGGAGAGTTTGGATCAAGGAAACAAGGTTATAGACGAAAGCAAACAAGGAGAAGCTACCGTACTGAATCAGAGTGAAGGAGACAAAAAAGTTTATATTGAGAGCTACGGTTGTCAAATGAACTTTTCAGATAGTGAAATTGTTGCTTCTATTTTACAAGAAGACGGTTATGCTACAACAAAAAATATAGAAGAAGCTGATCTGGTTTTTGTAAATACCTGTTCTATCCGAGAAAAAGCGGAGGATACTGTTCGTAAAAGATTGAAATCTTTTACGAAACTAAAACGCCATAACCCGAAATTGAAAATTGGGGTATTGGGCTGTATGGCCGAAAGGTTGAAAAGCAAATTACTAGAGGAAGAAAAATTAGTTGACCTTATTGTAGGTCCAGATGCCTATAGAGATCTTCCAAATTTATTGGATGAAATCGATGGAGGTGACAAGGCTGTAAATGTCCTTTTGAGCATGGAGGAAACCTATGCCGACATTGCTCCTGTAAGATATGGTAGTAATGGAGTTACAGCTTTTGTAACTATCATGAGAGGATGTGATAATATGTGTACTTTCTGCGTTGTACCTTTCACTAGGGGTAGAGAAAGAAGTAGAGATACCGAAAGCATTCTTGAAGAAGTTAGAAAACTTGGAGAAGAAGGATACAAAGAAGTAACTTTATTAGGACAGAACGTAGACTCTTACCTTTGGTATGGAGGAGGCCCTAAAAAGTATTTCAAAAACCTTTCTGAAATTGAAAAAGCGAGTAGCGTAAACTTTGCTCAACTTCTTGATAAGGTAGCAAAGGTAAATCCTTTAATCCGTGTTCGTTTTGCTACTTCACACCCGCAAGATATGTCTGATGAGGTATTGCATGTAATTGCAGCTCATGAGAATGTTTGCAACTATGTCCACTTACCATTCCAATCGGGAAGTAACCGTATCTTGGACTCTATGAATCGTGGATATACTAGAGAATACTACAAGAAAAGAATTGACGCCATAAGAGAAATAATTCCTGGCTGTGCCATTTCTCATGATATTATCTCTGGATTTTGTACTGAGACAGAAGAAGATCATCAGGACACGTTAGAATTAATGGATTATGTAACGTTCGACTATGGATATATGTTCAGTTATTCTGAACGTCCAAATACCTACGCTGCAAAGAAATTTACAGATGATGTACCTGAAGATGTTAAAAAGAGACGTCTTGCAGAAATCATTCAAAAACAAAGAGAGCATTCATTCATCAGAAACAAAGCGTATATTGGAAATACTTACAAAGTTCTTGTTGAAACCATCTCAAAGAAATCTGAGGATGAATTTTTAGGTAGAAATAGTCAAAATGCCGCTATTATCTTCCCTAAAGAGGATGCTAAATTAGGAGATTATGTAAACGTCCTAGTAGAAGATTGTAATTCTGCTACACTTCGTGGACAAATTGTGTCTAAAGCATAACTACCAATATAGAATATAAATAATATGAATGTACAAGAGGTAAAACAACGATTTGGAATTATTGGAAATTCACCCTTATTAGACAGGGCGTTACACAATGCAATTCAAGTCTCCCCAACAGATATTTCCGTGCTTATTTCAGGTGAGAGTGGAACTGGAAAGGAAATTATACCTCGAATAATTCATCAATTATCGCATCGAAAACATAAATCATATATCGCTGTAAACTGTGGTGCCATTCCTGAAGGGACTATAGACAGTGAATTGTTCGGCCATGAAAAAGGATCCTTTACCGGAGCTACTACCGCTAGAAAAGGGTATTTTGAAGAAGCCAATGGAGGAACTATATTCCTAGATGAAGTTGCTGAACTTCCTCTTTCTACCCAGGTGAGACTATTACGGGTCTTAGAAACCGGAGAATTTATGAAGGTGGGGTCTTCCAAAGTCCAAAAAACGGATGTTCGAATAGTTGCCGCCTCCAATATCAATTTGGTTCCGGCAATTGCGAACGGGAGATTTAGGGAAGATTTATTCTATCGCTTGAATACCGTATTAGTTGACCTTCCAGCTTTAAGAAAAAGAGGTAGTGATATCCATTTACTTTTTAGAAAATTTGCAGCTGACTTTGGGCAAAAATACCACATGCCTACCATACGACTTGAAGAAGACGCCGTTCCCACATTACTCAACTACCAATGGCCTGGAAATATCCGTCAACTTAGAAACGTGGTGGAACAATTATCTGTAGTTGGTAAAAGTCGATTACTTGATGCTATTACTCTAAAAGAATACCTTCCAGATTACCAAACTGCCCAAAGAACTCCAGCACTTCGTAACCCTGAAGATCAAAGTTTTTCTGAAAGAGAAATTCTTTACAAAGTTCTTTTCGATATGAGAAAAGATATTTCTGAGTTAAAAAAACTAACTCTAGATTTAATTCAGCACGGCATTCAGGACCACCATGCCCCTACTATTCAGAAAATCTATCAAGAGGTTCAAGAAGATGAAGGAGCAAACATTCTTCAATTGAATACGCCAATTGCAAAAAATGAAGAAGTATTGGAGCCGTATATCCCTGAGACAAAATATCAAATGATAGATGTCCAAGAAAAGGAGCCCGCAGAAAGCCTTTCTTTACAGGACATGGAGATCCAATTAATAAGAAAAGCGCTTGAAAAACATCAAGGTAAACGAAAAGAAGCAGCAAAGGAGTTAGACATTTCTGAGCGAACACTCTATCGTAAAATCAAACAATACGATCTCTAATTATAAAAATATCCCTAATTTTAGATTCGTTATGGCAAAAAGACTCCTTTATATTCTTTACACCACATGTTTGGTTTTAGTCAGCTCCTGTAAATTTTATACTTTTTCAGGAATTGATATAAATCCAAAGATCAAAACATTTTCAGTGGCCCAATTTGACAATATGGCGACCCTTGTCAATCCTGATTTGGCCATCAATTTAAAACAAAATTTGATTGGCAAACTGAATAGAAAAACCCAATTGCTTGAGCAAGAGGAAGAAGGAGATTTACATTTTCATGGTTCAATTGAACGGTATGATATCATCCCTATCGGTATTACTTCAGAGGCACAAGCAAATCAATCTAGATTTACTATACAGATAAAGGTAAGCTTCTTTAATAAGGTGGAACCTATTAACAATTTCAATACCTCCTTTCCAGCTTTCAAGGATTTTGACAATAACATCCCTTTTGAATCAGTGGAAGAAGAACTTACAAATCTTCTTATAGAGGAAATTTCTGAAAACATATTCAACAAAGCACTTGTAAATTGGTAAAGTGGAATTAAATCAGGTTCAACATATCATCGAACATCCAGAAAAATTAGAACACAGCCCTCTGGAGGAAATTGCACAATTAGTTGCAGAGTTTCCTTATTGTCAAACCCTGCATTTACTTTATCAAAAGAGACTTCAATTTGAAGATGATTCTGAACACTACCATAACACATTGGCAAAAACTGCCTGTTACGCAAGTGACCCCAGTAAATTATTTTATTGGTTAACAGAAATTAGTAACCCAAAAGAATTATTGTCTAATTCCAATTCTTTAACGGAAGTTGAATCTGATGATAGCCTGGATTCTCTATTAGAAAAACAAACTACGAGCCATCCAATGTCTGACGACCATACTTTTGGTTATTGGCTAAAGCTGGCCTTAAGTAGAGAATTGAACCAGGCTGTGGATGCTACTAATCCAAAAGACAGCACGCAGTCGGACATTATTGACAAATTTTTACAAAAAAACCCTAGCATCAGTCCTCAAAAGGACAAAATAAAGGGATCGAATATCAATTTAGCTATAGAGAGCAGCCAAGAAAGCGATTACCTAATGACGGAAACGCTAGCTCAAATATATCTCGATCAAGGGCTTTATAATAAAGCAATTAAAGCTTACGAAATATTAAGCTTGAAAAATCCGCAAAAAAGTAGTTTCTTTGCACAGCGAATTGCGCAAATAGCAAAACTTAAAAAATAAATCAAGAATCATGTATATACTTATTGGAGCATTGTTGCTAATAGTTTGTGTTTTATTAATCCTTATAGTAATGGTACAAAATCCTAAAGGAGGAGGTCTTTCTTCATCTTTTGGTGGTAGTAACCAAATCATGGGGGTACAAAAAACAACAGACTTTCTAGAGAAAGCAACTTGGGCTCTAGCGATTGCATTGGTTGTTTTAAGTTTAGGTTCTCAGTTCACAGGATCGGACGTTTCAAACAAGCCAACGATTAGTAAAGAACTATTGGAAGATGCAGCGGCATCAGATGATGGATTTGATACGGAACTACTAAACGATATTGAAATTCCTGAGGAAACCGAAACGGAATCCACACCGGAGGAACAAAAATAAATAGTTTTAAAAGCTGACCGATGGTCAGCTTTTTTTTTGCCCCTATATCTCCTCCCCTGTCAGATATATCTTCATTTATGACAGGCTGACAGCAAAAAGGAAATGGCATATATCTTGACTCCACCAAAGCATTCAAAAAAGAAAAAATAACAAAACATCATACAATGTCAGATATCAATTTGAAACCACTAGCAGATAGAGTTCTTGTAGAACCAGCTCCTGCTGAAACCAAAACAATATCGGGAATCATCATTCCAGATACGGCACAGGAAAAACCTCAAAAAGGTACTGTAGTTGCTGTAGGCCCTGGAAAAAAGGATGAAGCTATGACTGTAAAGATTGGTGATACCGTTCTTTATGGAAAATTCGCAGGTACAGAATTGAAATTGGAAGGAAAAGACTTTATGATTATGCGTGAATCTGATATTTACGCTATCGTTTAACAAAATTAAGAGCTTAAGATGGCTAAAAAGATAGTATTCAATACAGAAGCAAGAGAAAACCTAAAAAAAGGAGTAGATGCACTTGCTAACGCAGTAAAGGTAACACTAGGACCTAAAGGTAGAAATGTAATCATCGATAAGAAATTCGGTGCTCCGCACATTACTAAAGATGGTGTAACTGTAGCAAGAGAAATTGAACTAGAAGACACAATAGAAAACATGGGGGCTTCCATGGTAAAAGAAGTTGCTTCTAAAACTGCAGATGTTGCAGGTGATGGAACAACTACCGCTACTGTATTAGCTCAAGCTATCATCACTACTGGACTTAAAAACGTAACTGCTGGCGCGAATCCAATGGACCTTAAAAGAGGGATCAATAAAGGTGTTAAAGCCATTGTATCCAATCTTAAAGCTCAATCTCAAGAAGTGGGTGACAGCTTTGATAAGATCAAACAAGTTGCTTCTATTTCGGCAAACAACGACAACTCTATTGGAGAATTGATTTCTCAAGCGATGGAGAAAGTTGGTAAAGAAGGAGTAATTACTGTTGAAGAAGCAAAAGGAACAGAAACTACGGTTGAAGTAGTTGAAGGAATGCAATTCGACAGAGGATACTTGTCTCCATACTTCGTGACAAATCCAGAAAAAATGGAAGCAGACTTAGAAAGTCCATACATTTTGATGTATGACAAGAAGCTCTCTTCTATGAAAGATTTATTACCTATCCTTGAGCCAGTAGCTCAATCCGGTAAACCACTTTTGATTATTGCTGAAGATGTTGATTCAGAAGCCTTGGCTACGTTAGTAGTAAACAGAATCAGAGGATCACTAAAAGTTGCTGCAGTAAAAGCTCCAGGATTTGGTGATAGAAGAAAAGCAATGTTAGAAGATATCGCAACACTTACAGGTGGTGCAGTCATCTCTGAAGAAAGAGGTCTTACTCTGGAGAATGCGACTATGGATATGTTGGGTACTGCTGATAAAATCACAATCGACAAAGACAATACTACCATTGTAAATGGCGCTGGAATCGAAGACAATATCAAAGCTAGAATTGGACAAATCAAAGCTCAAATTGAAATCACTACTTCAGACTACGATAAAGAAAAACTGCAAGAAAGACTAGCTAAACTAGCAGGTGGTGTTGCTGTATTGTATGTTGGTGCCGCTACAGAGGTTGAAATGAAGGAGAAAAAAGACCGTATAGATGATGCACTTCATTCAACGCGTGCTGCTGTTGAAGAAGGAATTGTTCCTGGTGGTGGTGTTGCATTGGTACGCTCTATTGAATCTTTAGATGGTATTGAAACGGAAAATGAGGACGAAAAAATAGGTATTGATATTATCCGTATTGCTATTGAGGCTCCTTTACGTCAAATTATTACAAATGCAGGTGGGGAAGGATCTGTAGTAATAAATAAAATCAAAGAAGAGTCTGGTGACTATGGATACAATGCAAAGACAGAGGAATATGTTAACATGTTTCCAGCAGGTATTATCGACCCTACTAAAGTAACCCGTGTTGCCTTAGAGAATGCCGCTTCAATTGCAGGTATGTTCCTTACTACTGAATGTGTTGTTGCAGATATTCCAGAAGAAGGTGGTGCTCCGGCAATGCCAGGCGGAATGCCAGGTGGTATGCCAGGAATGATGTAATTCCCAAAAAAATAATTATTTTTAAGAAGTCCAAGTTAAAACTAACTTGGACTTCTTTTATTTTAAAAAAAATACATGTCAGCTACACAATATAATTTTTTTGTCCTATTACTCTCAATGGCCGTATTTACTTTTATTTTTGGTTTAATTGGTCACTATATATCCATTAATTGGCTTCATTTTGTAGGAATTGGCATTGGTACTATTTTCAGTCAATATTATTTGCATAAAAACCCATATAAAGACAGTAAAGATTAATCCACTTTACTAAAATACCAATCACCATTCCCTGAATGGTCTTTTTTTATTATTTAATATACCGATCGGTATATTTCGTATATTTGTATCAAATACCTCCTTATGACAACCAAATCTGAGCTTACAAAAGCACATATTATAGAGCAAGTAGCCCCAATTTTTAACAAAAAAGGGTATGCTGCAACAAGCATGTCAGATATTTGTTCAGCAACCAACCTAACAAAGGGAGCCATATATGGCAACTTCAGCAATAAGGAAGAACTGTCTCTTATGGCCTTTCGACACAATGTAAAAAAGGTAATTGGAAAAATAAGTGAAGAACTTGTTTGTTTTAAAAAGGCCGATGAAAAGCTCTTTGGATTGAGCAATTTCTACCGCAAATACTATGACTACACCCTGGCATTCGGCGGCTGTCCTATTTTGAATATTGGAATAGATGCCAATCATCAGAATCCAAAACTACTGGAAGAAGTGAAAAGGATCATTGAAAAGCTAGAAAATAATATTGCTCAAATTATACAACAAGGAATTACAGAAAAGACTTTCAAAACCGATTTGAATGTACAAAAATACGCAAGACGTATATTTTCAATGATTGAAGGAAGTATTTTCATGTCAATCACCACGAATAAAGAAGAATATATCTTGGATATGATGGATCAATTGGATCTAATTATTCAATCCGAATTAATGCAGTAAAAACGAAAAAAGCCATAGTATGTCACTCAAACTAAAACTCTTCAAAACCTATTATAGAATCTTCAGCCAAATATCCCCTGAAAAGGCCGGTATATCGGCTTTTAATAGATTCCAAACAACCCAAAATAAGAACATCCGAGAAAGAGAGCTTCCATTTTTTCAAACAGCAACTGAATTTAGAGTCCCATTTGGTAATGAAGATCTCTACTGCTATAGTTTGGGTAATAAAAATAATCCGTGGATACTACTCGTTCATGGATGGGATTCCAACATTGGGAGTATGTTTGCCATTGCCAAAGAATTAGTTCAAAACAACTATTATGTAATAGGCCTTAATCTACCTGCCCACGGACCTTCCAAACTTAAAAAGACCAATATGGAGATTTGTCATAACGCCTTTCTTAGTCTATATGATTACCTATCTCCAACCAAACCCATTTCAATAGTTAGTCATTCCTTTGGATCTGCCGTAGTAAGCTATTCCCTATCTAAAAGAAACCTGCCTATTAATGAATTGATCTTCTTAACCTGCCCAAATAGTATAGAACAAGTTTTTCTAGACTATAGTTCACAGATAGGATTAACAACACTAGCGCATAGACATATGGTGAAATTAGCTGAACATATATTAGATGAAAAGGTAGAACATATGGTCGTTTCAGAATTAATTAAAACCGTAAAATACAAGTCCCTAACCATCATCCATGACGAATTTGACAAAGTTATTCCAATAGCTGATGCAAAGAAAATAAGTAAATCATCGGCAAACGCTACCCTGATCACAATGAAAAACGTAGGTCATTACAGAATGCTTTGGAATCCAGACCTTATTAATAAAATAATAGCACAGTTGAACTTAAATAATCCATCCGAAAAAGAAAAAGAACTATCATTAGCAGCTTTTTACTAAATCTATCAATTCAGTTTTCCAAGTTTTTGTACATTCAATACTGAACTGTAGAACAACAATACGTATGGCATCATCTTCATTCAATGCGCTAATTTTCATTCCAGACATCAGTGGTTTCACCAAATTTGTCACCAAAACATCTATTGAACACAGTAGTGCGATCATTAAAGAATTGCTAGAAGTATTAATGGAGCAAAACACTTTAGGCCTGCACCTGGTTGAAATAGAAGGAGATGCCCTACTCTATTATAAAAAAGAGAATAAAGAGACAGCCACTCAAGCAATTATTGACCAGTGTAAGTCCATGTTTTTAGCCTTTCATCAACACCTTAAACTGTATGAAAGAGACCGAATTTGCAATTGTGAAGCTTGTAGTAGCACCCATAAATTAGGACTGAAATTCATCGTTCATTCCGGAGAAGTAGTTTTACAAAAGATTTTCGATCAGGAAAAGATAATGGGTAAAGAAGTTATTCTAGCCCATCGATTAATGAAAAATGAAGTAGAGTCAGACAACTATATCTTACTATCTAAACCTGCCCCGGCTATAAATAGTAGTTTAGATATGGAATTCTCAACAGGTAGTTCTCAATACCCGGAGATTGGAGAGGTATCCTATAATTACCTGGATGTTAATAATTGGATCAATGAAACTCCTGAATTACCTGATCACAGACCAATAAAATACGTTTCCAATCCAGTTCGATTGAATATAAACATCCAGAAGGACATCGATTTCGTACATCGATTTTTAGTTAGCCTAAAACATCGAAAAGAATGGTCTGCTGAATTGGTTGACTTTGTATACGATGAAAATAAAATAGATCGTGTAGGATCTCAACACGATTGTGTATTACCTGATAATATAGTACACATTACCTCGGTTGCTAATGAGCAGGGGCGAGAACACATAACCTATGCTGAACGAATAGACAAGTTAGGATTCATCCCGGAAAGCTTTCAAGTATTTACCCTAAACCGGATAGATGATAAAAGCTGTGAGTTATTGATTGAGCATCATATTAAGTTATTCTTCCCTATCAATCTACTTGTTAAACCCAAATTGAAAAAAGTGCTCACAAACAGCATCACCGAATTCAAAAAACTGTGCGAAACTAAATGGAGCGTTGAAGACGCTACTATTCAATAAAAATACTAATTCGTATTAGCAGGAACTTTTTTCTTTCCCGCAATGAAATCTTTTAAATAAAAAGGTTCAAAATAGGCGGTATCCTCCATATCATCTTTTAAGAATTTATGATAGGCCAGATTGGCAATGTGTTTACCCGAAAAAGGATCCTCCTCAACAAAATGAACTCTTTGTCCTTCTATTTGCAAGGTCGACTTTACCTTTTCTACACCATTCCCAATAAATACTACAGATTTACCTTGAATAAACTCCTGGAACGAATCCTCAGTCAAAACATGAAAATCAACTTTATGTTCTTTCTGATACAGGGCGTTATACACACCGTAAAACACCTCTTGTCGTCTGGCGTCCATTACCGGTATAAATATATCTGGTAAATCACCTGTGTACTCCAAACAAATAGCCTTCAAAGTATCAACACCTATCAATGGAATATCCAAAGCAAAAGCAATCCCCTTAGCAGCAGACACTCCTATTCTCAATCCAGTATAAGAACCCGGCCCTTTACTTACAGCTACTGCATCTAAGTCACCCAACACATAATCACTCCCCTCAAATAATTCTGAAATATACAGATGTAAACGTTCTGAATGAGAATACGTGTCATCTTTCTTACGAATGCAATTAACCAACTCTCCTCCTTTGCTTAATGCAACAGAACAGGTCTTGGTACTTGTTTCAATACTAAGTATTAATGGCATCAATCTTTTTTATAAAGTTCATCCAAAGAAACGGTATCGACCTTCATCCCCGCTTTCAATCGCTTACTGATGGCCTTATAAGGGGCTGACACAACCCACTCTCCTTCTTCAGGGCCAGAGATTATTTGTATATGTCGATCATCTTGAATCCCCGTTTTAACGGCTTTCTTGAATACCTGACCATCTCTATACAAAAATACACATTCCATTTCCTTTTCAAAGCTTAGCTTTTTACCCATTTTCAGCGAGGTACTATCCACACGTAAAGTCACTGCTTGAATTGGCACTAATAAGCCCTCACTAGTTTCTGTCAAAATATCGACTGTAGCAGTCATTCCAGGACGAAAAGGATTTTGATATTTCTTTAACAATTCGGAATAAGACTGCTTCAAAATACGAACCTTCACTTCAAAATTACTCACTTGATCCAGGCCAGCTGACGAATTCATAGAAGAATTAGCTACTTCAGTAACCACCCCTTTGAAATTTTCTTTAAAATAAGCATCCACTTCAATAGAACAAGAATCCCCTACAGTTACTCTGATAATGTCTGTTTCGCTAACTTCTACTAATACCTCCATCTCATTAAGGTTAGCCAATCGAAGTATTTCAGTACCCGTCATTTGAGCGGTTCCAACAACACGCTCTCCTTCTTCGACATTTAACCTAGAAACAGTCCCGGAAACCGGGGCATAAATAGTGGTAAACTCTAAATTATTTTTAGCCTCCTTAACTCCTGCTTCTGCACTCTTCACTTGAAATTTTAAAGATTGTACATTGGCTTTATTTTGCTTAAAATTAGATTCCGAACGATCCAGGTCAGCTTTAGAAAGTGCCTCTTGATTAAATAATATCAAATTTCGATCATAATCCAAAACGGCCTCATTTAACCTTGCTTCAGCAGAAGATAAATTAGACTCTGTACTTCTTAAAGTTGCCTCCGCTCTCTCAAGGTAAGACTGATAAAGGTCTGGCTTTATCTTAAGTAACAAATCACCTTTTTCGACTAATTCGCCTTCCTTAACCATCAAGGAAATTATTTCACCCGATACATCAGGGGATATCTTTATTTCCATTTCTGGCTGAATTCTACCACTAGCACTGACAGATTCAGTAATCTCCCCTGCATAAACCATTTCAACATGGACTTTCAGCGCTTTATTCTTACGCTTTTGAACTGCCAAGACAACTAATACAATGAAAACAATTATTCCACCAATTATTAAAATCTTCTTCATATAAGGAGTGAGTTATCAACTAATTCTAGCCTATAATTTAATCGGATTACCTTGATAAAAACCAAGGATCATTCTTTTGAATATATAATCGTACTTAGATTGTGTCATTTGAGAAATTGCCAAGTTCAACTTTGTCTTGGCATCATTATTCTCAACTGCATTCACAATTCCCAATTCGTGTTTTTTCTTTACGTAGTTAAAGGATTCCTGAAAGGACAGAACAGACTTTTTAGCTGCAATGAATCCTTTATAGGAAGCCAGAACATCAGCCTGTGCTTTCTGAATATCCTTTAGTAGCTGATTTTCTGTGTTTATTTTAGATATTTCAGCTTGCTGCTTTTGAATTTCAGCTCTTTCAATCCCTAAACGAGCACTACGCCCGTTAAAAATTGGAATATTAAGATTGAATCCCACTGACTGACCGAAGAAATCTTCTATCTGATCGTTAAAGGTATAATCCACAAATGTCGTATCGATTATAGAAAACTTTGTTTGATCATCAGTAGCTTGTGTGCTAATGGAGGCCGATACGGACAAACGAGGATATAAACCAGACTTAGCAATGTCAACACCTTTTTCAGCTACCATCACCTCCGCATTGGACTGCTTAATTTCTGGCATATTCTGAAGTGCAGTTTTGTAAATTCCTTCTGTAGTCAACCCTTCTGTATCTAATATCGGATCTCCAAATACCGGAGCCTTGACATAAAAATTTGCATAATCGGTGATATCCAATAATTGCGTAAGATTCAATCGAGATATTTCAAAGTTAGATTCAGACTGAACAAGACCCTGCTCTTCACTAGCCATTTGAGATTCCATTTCAAACAAACTACCTTTTGGTAAAGATCCCACATCCACCAATTTTTGAATTCTAGCCACCTGCTGTTTGGTAATTTCCAATTGAGCACTGCTATTTGAAATTGACTCTTGATTAAACAAGACTTCCAAATACAATAAAGCTATATTAACAGATATATCATTACGTATTTTATCTAAGTAATGATTTCTAGCTTCTAGCTGTGTTTTACTTTGATCCTCTCTATTGCGTAGTAAAAAACCATTGAATAAGGTTGCAGAGGTACTTAACGAAAAATAATTTGAGATATTTTTTCTAAAACCTGTACTATTCGTTACAGGATCTATACTTCGACCGAAGTTATAATTTCTGTTTGAAGAGGCATTTAAATTTGGATATTTGGCCCATTTTCTTTCTTCCAACGAAACCTCATCCATCTCAAGACTCAACTCAGCTTGCTTAATACTAAGATTATGTTGATGAGCATATTGAACACATTCTTCCAGTGTCCATACCTTAACTTGAGCAACAGCACTAGCAATACCAGCGGCAAAAAATATGTAAAATAATTTTCTCATTATCCAATTCGAATTTATTACAAGGAGTAATTAAAGAATCAAAGATAATGTTTTCCCTTAGGTTTAGGGATATAGGAATATAGGCAAATGTTAATTATGCCTAATTTAAATCCCTCAAGGATTTTTGGTGTTTCCTCCACATAAAGGATATCACCATAATAATTAAGTAGGGAAATACCATTAGATATAGAATCCCAAAATTTAAGCCACTAGCTTCCGTTCCTCCACCGGATATATTGGATTCGACTACTGCCTTGCACATGGAACAACCTTGTGCAAATAGTTCGGAATTTATTATAAATAACAACCCAAACAGTAACCAAGTGGATATTTTTCTACTAAAATTCATAATATGGAGCCATAAATAAATACACCATTACACCTGTAAAAGTAACATAAAGCCAAATAGGATATACTTTCTTAACCATCTTACGATGTCCTTCTACATCCCCGCTCAAACCTCTGGCATAAGACAATAATATAAAAGGAAGTGAAATCCCAGCTAGTAAAATATGTGTCAACAAAATGAACAAATAGACACCTAAATGATCTCCTCCATAACTAGAGCTACCGTGGAAATAATGGAAGGTAACATAAACAGCTAGAAAAAACACAGACAACAACATTGCCATTGTATTCAGGCGCTGGTGTAATTCAATATTTTTCCTTTTTACTGCCATCAAAGATGAAATAAGCAATAAAAAACAAGTGCCATTCAAACAAGCATTTACCAAAGGTAAACTATTGGTAAACTCTGGAACAGAACTGGCAGTTGGTAAATAATGTAAAGCTGAAACTAAAGCAAATACTACCAGGGAAAATGCCCAGATATAAATTCGAAGTTTAGGATAATTAACAGTCATCAAATCTTGTGGTTAGGTTGCAAAATTACTATTCTTTTACCAATGTCTTGATATCCTGAATAAGCTTTTTTACATCTTCATGATTGGTACCATCATATGCAGCTATAGGATTACCAAACTCATCTCTACTAGAGCGAATATGACCTTGTTTATCTACTAGTACAAACAACTCAGAATGGAGAAATCCACCAGGAGCAATTTCACTCTTTTCTGCTTCAATAAAATAACCTTCCAATCCTTGTTTATAGATTACCTCCTTTTCTCCGGTAACGAAATTCCAATTCAAGGTATTTGCACCTAAATCTTCAGCATATTTTTTCAATACATCCGGAGTATCAAAATCAGGATTTACAGTGTGTGATAAAATATGTACTTCAGGGAAAATGGAAACTATTTTTTGCAACTCCACTAAATTGCCCGACATCTCTTTACAGATGGTTGGACAGCTCGTAAAGAAAAAATCAGCTACGTAAATTTTTCCTGCGTAATCTGCTGAAGTAACTAATACACTGTCTTGATTCATAAAGCTAAACACAGGGATAGTATGTAGAACCGTATCTAATTTACCTGCATCGTTCAGTTGGAGCGATTCACCAACGTAAGCTAATTTATTTTTTCCTGCATTTCCACATGAAATCAAAACTGAAATCACACTTAAACAGAATAAACACATCCAAATGGTATTATTTCTCATGTCTCTTTACTTCTTTCAGATATTCGGCCATCAGTACCTTTACATCACCAACTAAAAGCTTCAACCTATCTTCCCTACTCCCATCATAAGTATAAATTACCTTTGAATTTTTATCTAGACCACAACGAAGGGCAAGCTCTTTATCCAAAATCATAATATAACGAAAAGACTGCTCGGTCTGTTCTCGCATGATAGATTCAGCACCACCAACAAATAATTGATTGCGCAAAGCTACGAAGCTTTCTTGATCTACGGTTGACATTTTCAACCAGGAAGGAGAAGAGAATTCCATTCCACCAAAAAGGTGCTCTTCCACTACAAAACTGGAATCTACAGGAGGTAAAATCGTCAACAGTTGAAAAGAAGGGTATTTATCCAAATTCTTTATCAATTGCTGATAAATTTTAAAATAGATAGCCTCATGGTCCTGATTATCCTCTTTAGGGTCGATCATCTGAATAAGTGATATCTTATCAGTGAAAGAACCCATAGTATAGGAGTCACCAGTCTCAACATTCTTTAAAGGCAGTTCAGCCGGCAAATGATAATGCAGAGAATCTGGAATACGATTTGAAATTTGATCTACTTTATATTCTACGGTTTCATTCCCATAGGTGGGTAGATAAATGAAGTCGTGCTTACCTGTTGTCAAAAGTATATATAGCACAGAGGGTAGTACCAATATTGTTATCAGTACTACCCCCTTTTTTAATCCAGATGTTTTTTCCATCTTATATTTCTACAACGTCCCGTGAACGTAGATTGCTTCGTTCAATATGATGAATAATAGATAAGGTATCAATATAACCATCGGTAACAACAGTGTCATTTGAAGACTTTTTACCTCAGTCCCAACATGCATGAAGTTAACGACAATATAGTATGCCTTCCACAACGTCATAATGATAAAAGACCATTTCAATATAGTCCAATTCATTTCGCCTGGATTAGATGAATTGTATATCCCTAGTCCAACTTCGACCGATGTAATGATAAGTAGGATGAAAAATGTCATCCAAATATGTTTTGTAGAACTGCTATGAGCTGCCATTTCTATAGTTTTTTTTTGTGAGTGTTAATCTAATTGAGTGTTAATCTAATTAGATAAGGTAGAAGAAGGTAAATACGAATACCCAAACCAAATCGACAAAGTGCCAATACAATCCTACTTTCTCTACCATTTCGTAGTGACCTCTCTTTTCGTAAGTTCCCAATAAGATGTTAACGAAAATAATCAAGTTAATGACAACCCCTAAAAATACGTGGAACCCGTGGAATCCAGTAATAAAGAAGAAGAAATTTGCGAATTGTGGTGCTCCATATTCATTTGCAATCATGTTTGCACCGTAAATGTGCTCTGCACCATTTATTAACTCAGATACTTTAGCACCTTCAGTAATAAAATCTTGTCCAACCTTTAAAATATCATGACCATATACTTGACCATTGATACTCTCTCCTGCGTGAATAATATGTGCTATACCACCATCTGCCAGAAGCATAGCCCCTTCTGCAGTACCGTTGATAAAGTGCATCCACTCCCAAGCCTGAGATCCCAAGAAGATAATACCTCCTAGAAGGGTAAGCCCCATCCAAAGAGTTACTTTTTTCTTATTCATTTCATGACCGTAATGTACAGCCAATACCATGGTTACCGAACTCATAATAAGAATAAAGGTCATCAAAGCTACATACAATAGTGGCTGATGTCCCTCGATACCAGGGAAATGAGTAAATACATTTTCCGCTAGTGGCCAGATTTCTTCGTATTTGTGACGAGCAAATCCATAGGCTGCCAAGAATCCGGAGAATGTTAAGGCATCTGTTAACAGGAAAAACCACATCATTAGTTTTCCATAACTCGCTTTCATAGGTCTGATACCTCCTCCCCATGCGCTAGTTGTTGCTTCTGTAGACATAAAGTACAATTTGACTTTTAACTGTTTTTAACCCTTATTCAAAATAAGGACAAATATAATCTCTTTAGTCATATTTAAAGACCCAAAGATAATTATTCTGTAAAAAAGTTTATTCTAATTTCCATTTTCCTTTCAAATGGATCCCTTATTTAGAATAGTTTTAAAGTTCGTTAGAGAAACTTAGGAAAATATAAAGGTAAACCCATAGTGCATCCAGGAAATGCCAAAATATAGCCGTCAGTTCCAAACCTAAATGATTTTCAGCAGAATACGTGTTCGTCTGCGCCTTCAAAAACGTCACTAATAAGGAAATCAACCCAGCTGCCATATGCGCCAAGTGCAATCCAACAATTGCGAAGATATATGAACTTGCAGAAGTAGATTCTTTACCTGCAAAATATTTGTCCATATCATTCAATTCATTAAATCCGATAAATTGATAGATAGCAAAGCCGATCCCCAAGACCAAAGTGGCAGCTAAATAGTTCTTCATCTTAGCAGTATCGTTCACCTTAATGGCTTTCGAAGCCATATGCATTGTAATACTACTCAATACAATCAATACCGTACTAATCAAAAATGGAGAAGGAAGCGCTATCACATCCCAATTAAGTCCAGCACCGTTTTTACTAACTATATACGCACTGGTAAAAGCTGCAAACATCATTACCATACTTCCCATACTGATAAACAATAGTGGCTTTCTGGTTTTTCTCTTTACGGTTAAATTATCGTCCATCATCTAAGAAATTTATCGATCACATATATTAATTGTACCAAAGGCAGATAGATCAAACTAGAGAACATCAATTTTCTTGCTGCATCCATACTACACTCTTTGACCAAATGGTTTGCTTTTTGAAATAAGAAAAGGCCACATAATAATACCAGCACTCCTCCAACAATAGATAGCTTTAAATCCATTTCAACTCCCATATAGGGGAATATCGCTGGCAATAAAGACAATGGGATCAACCATAAAGTATAGGCCATCGCCTGAATAGCAGAACGCTTATCGCGTAATCCTGTTGGCAATAGTCGTATCCCTGCCTTTTTATATTCATCATCTTGTAACCATGCAATAGCCCAAAAGTGTGGGAATTGCCATAAAAATTGGATGCCGAATAGAATTCCCGCCTCCAGACCAAACTGATCTGTTGCAGCAACCCATCCTAACATAGCCGGAATTGCTCCCGGAAAAGCTCCTACCAAAACCGCTACAGGACTTACTCTCTTTAATGGAGTATAAACAGCCGCATAAAGCACCAGAGCAATAGCACCAAAAATAGCACACTTCATATTGATATAACTCAATATCAAAAGTCCTACAACTCCTGCTATAGTAGAGAAAACCATCCCCTCAGTTGGAGACAATACCCCCGTAGGTAAAGGTCGCTCGGCCGTACGCTTCATTAAACCGTCCGTATCCCTCTCATATACCTGGTTAAAACCATTGGAAGAAGCTATCACTAAGAAGCCACCCAATACCAACAGCATAAAGGTAAACCAAGAAAAGGCGGTCCCCTCCACACTGCCTGCTCCCAAAAGATAACCGGCAACCGAAGAGACTAAAACACTGGTAGTTAGCCTTAACTTAGCTAATACAGTATATGCTTTGATTTTTTTCAACACTTTAAGCTTGAAGAATTCGACTGCAAACTTAATCAATATTAGTTAGTAGGCAAAAGGAGAAAGACGAAAGGTGAGTTGATAGAAAGAATTACGAATTGGGAATTACTAATTACGAATTTTAAAAACGAGTCCAGTATCTAGCCTCCCCTCTTGAGAGGGGCTAGATTGTGTTAATCTTAATCTCCTCAAACATCAAAATCTCGTACTATCTATACGCACGTAGATAAGTTGAATAGCAATACTATTTAAAATGCCTCTTTATTTCGCTCAAGCCGCTAGGCTCTTTCTTTTTTCATTCGATAAAAAAGAAAGCAAAAAATCTTGTCAAAATAAGGATCTCCCTGCGGGTTGTTCATTACGTCACTACAGGCTACTTTTATGCATTCCTTTCAGTCATACCTAAACGCCATTTCGTTCCTACATTCACTAGATCTTAATTTTGACTTTCAAATTAGTACCTGTAAAGCTATTTCGACATTTTTTGAATAGTTTTAAAATCAAGGTGACTGAAAGGCTTTTTGTCTAAAAATCTGTTTGAGCGGAGCAAGTTATTTTTAGCTGCCTGGAAGATACCGTAGTATTTTCTAATCTATTTAAAAGAATCTTGATCTTTTGGTTCATTTTGCATCAAGGCAAAAGAACAGAGACTGTAGCAAGTGTAAAATTACGAGCTACGAATTTCAAATTGCGCCTTTTACCTAGGCTCTTTCTAAACATTAAAAAACGAATACCTGAACCAGTAACACTATGGTGACATTTTTTAAATAGTTTGAAAACCAAGGTGACTGAAAGGCTTTTTGTCTAAAAATCTGTTTGAGCGGAGCGAGTTATTTTTAGCTGCCTGGAAGATACCGTAGTATTTTCTAATCTATTTAAAAGAAGTCTTGATCTTTTGGTTCATTTTGCATCAAGGCAAAAGAACAAGACATAACATCTTTGCACATAGATAGGTAGAATTAGACTACCTCCCCTTCTCTAGAGGGAAAGCAGGTATATCCAATTTGAAATTCCCAATTCCCTTGCGTTCCTTCCAGAATTAAACGAAATTTGCTTCTAGTCAATTAAGGTATATGTCAAAAAAGAAGATTCTTATTACTGGAGGTGCCGGATTTATAGGTTCACACACTGCTGTGGCACTAATCAATGCCGGCTATCAACCAGTTATTGTAGATAATTTCAGTAATTCGGAACCCAGTGTAGTGGAGGCTATTGAAAAGATTACGGGCACAGCTATTAAATGCTATAACCTGGATTGCTGCGATGAGGAGAATCTTAATTTACTACTGAAAAAAGAAAATACATTTGACGGAATCATCCATTTTGCAGCTTTCAAGGCAGTTGGGGAATCTGTTCAAGAACCCATCAAATATTATAAAAACAACCTGAGTAGTCTATGGGAAATTATTGGCTTGATGGACAGGAGCAATACCACTAAAATTGTATTTTCCTCTTCCTGCACAGTCTATGGTCAACCAGACAGCTTACCTGTAACAGAGGAATCACCAATAAAAGAGGCCGAATCTCCTTATGCATACACCAAGCAGGTAGGTGAGCAAATTATTAAGGATCGAGTTAAAAAAGGAGGAATGCAAGGGGTTTTATTGCGCTATTTCAATCCTATTGGAGCACACCCTTCCGGATTAATTGGAGAATTACCCCATGGAACCCCTAACAACCTGCTACCCTATATCACTCAAACTGCCAAAGGAATCCGCAAGGAACTAAGCATTTTTGGCGACGATTACGATACACTAGACGGCACCTGCATCCGAGATTATATTCATGTTATGGATTTGGCTGAAGCACATGTTAAAGCCATTCAATACCTGGAGAATAATCCGGAGACTACTTTGGATCACTTTAATATAGGAACAGGAGAAGGTTATTCCGTTTTGGAATGCGTTAAAGCCTTTGAATCTGCTAATGACATAAAAGTCCCATTCAAAATTGCTCCTAAACGCGCCGGAGACATCACTAAAATCTGGGCAAACACAGCAAAGGCCGAATCCAAATTGAATTGGAAGTCAAATAGAAGCCTGAAAGAAGCCATGCGGGATGCCTGGAATTGGGAAAAAAATTTAGACGCATAAAGGAATTAATTCAACCCTCTTAGAACCTTATGCCATGGAAAAAGATGCTAAACATTGGTTTGCATTATACACCAGATCAAGATCTGAAAAGAAAACATGCCAAAACTTGATGGATTCCGGTTTTGAAGCTTTCCTACCACTTTCCACTCGCATGAAACAATGGAGTGACCGAAAAAAGAAGGTTCAGGAACCACTTATTCCTTCCTATGTCTTTGTTAGGCTAGCTGAAAGAGAACTGAACAATGTCCTACCTATTCAGGGAGTAGTTGCTGTGTTAAAGCATTTAGGAAAGCCGGCTATAGTGAAGGATCATGAAATCGAAAATCTACAGATCATCACGGATGCCCAACAGGAAATAAAAACCATTTCCGATTTTAAATTCAAAAACGGAGATCCGATTGAAGTAGTATTTGGACCTTTTACAGGCCTAAAAGCCGTGTACATCCGATACCAAGGCGAATACCGTGTATTGGTAAACATTCAATCGATGAACACTTCTTTTAGTGTAAACATACCTCTGGACTATATCCAAACGTCTAAAACCCAACACTAGTCGATAATATCACGGTATACCCCACTTTTTTTTCATCTTCCAGCAATTCCTATCCCCTATTGGCACCTTTACTGATCTAATATACGATTGATGCTCACCTCAATTTTAAAGCAAATTTTAGTATGCATTTAGCATTGTTGACCGATCATTTGAATTTAATATGAAATTAAATACATACAATACATAATAATCGTAGATTTGCCGCTTATTGACTTGGAATTCGAGGCTTAGCCTTGGGACTGAGAACAGCGGAGCTATAGTCATTTCGAAAATTTATACAAATAACCAGCCGAATTATAGAATCAAAGAATCACTGATACACAAAGCAATACAATGGCTTTTCAACAGTGAATTTAACTAGCTTATAATATTAATATCCGTAAGAGACAATCAAGATTTAACAACAAAGGATTTTTTCAAAACATTGATTTCTCTTTCTCTCGCAGGCTAAAACAAAATTAAAATGAAAATAGGTATAACATTTAGCGCATTCGATTTATTACATGCCGGGCATATTAAAATGCTCGAAGAGGCAAAAAGACATTGCGACTACCTAATATGTGCATTACAAACTGACCCGACTCTGGATAGACCTGAAAAAAACAAACCTGTACAATCTGTCGTGGAAAGATATATTCAATTAAAAGGCTGCAAATATGTGGACGAAATTGTCCCTTATGCTACAGAACAGGACCTGGAAGACATTCTTAGATCCTTCAAAATTGATGTACGAATTATAGGGGACGAATACGCCAATAAATCCTTTACAGGAAGAGCATTTTGCGAGGAAAAGGGTATAGAGTTGTACTTCAACAAAAGAGAACACCGTTTTTCAAGCAGTGGTTTGAGAAGAGAGGTACACAAGAAGGAAGGATTGAATAAGAAATAATACTATTACCGATACCATTATCCAATTGGAAAAAAAATATACGAAAAAGAAAAATCTAATAGTTTTTGGAACAAGACCAGAAGCCATTAAAATGGCGCCACTGGTGAAAGAATTTCAAAAGAATACAGATATTTTCGAAACTAAAGTGTGCATCACTGCACAACACAGAGAAATGTTGGATCAGGTTTTATCCTTTTTCGAAATCACACCAGATTTCGACTTGGACTTGATGAAACCAAATCAAAACCTATATACACTTACTTCAGATATCATTACTGGACTAAAACCTATACTGGAAGAATTCCAACCGGACTATGTATTTGTTCATGGGGATACCACTACAACTATGGCTTCCAGTATTGCTGCATTTTATTCTGGAGCTAAAGTGTGTCATGTAGAAGCGGGACTGAGAACATTTAATAAACGTTCTCCTTTCCCTGAAGAAATAAATCGCTCCATTGCAGGAAGAATTTCTGATTTCCATTTCTCGCCTACTGATGTCTCCAAGCAAAACCTGCTCAACGAGAACATTCAGGAAAAAAGTATACTTGTTACGGGAAATACAGTGATCGATGCCTTAAACTTAAGTGTTGAAAAAGTTCAATCGAAAGATTTTAAAGATTCAGAAATTGAATCCCTTAAAAACATCGTTGATACTTCGAAGCGTCTAATACTAGTTACCGGACATCGTAGAGAAAATCACGGACAAGGATTTATTAATATCTGTACTGCACTAAAAAAGATTGCTACCGATCATCCGGACACTCAAATCATATACCCGGTACACCTGAATCCAAATGTACAGAAGCCAGTCTATGAATTATTGAATGATATAGCTAACATTCAATTGATAGCCCCTCTGAGTTACCCGGCTTTTGTTTGGTTGATGGATAAATCCTATTTAATTATAACGGATAGCGGGGGAGTTCAAGAGGAAGCACCTAGCCTTGGAAAACCAGTTCTGGTTATGCGAGACACAACGGAAAGACCTGAAGCAGTAGAAGCCGGAACCGTTTTATTGGTAGGTACCGATACTGAGAAGATTATATCTGAAACGAAGAAACTATTAGACAACAAAGACAACTACAACCAAATGAGCCGCTTACACAATCCTTATGGAGATGGAACGGCTTGTAATAAGATTGTAAAATTTATAGAAAGGTTATTGCATGCAACAACCTGAAATAATTATGATGGGACTGGGGTATAATGGATTAACCACAGCAGCCGTGGTAGCCCGAAACCAAACATGTCTTTTAGGTGTAGATATCCTAAGACCCTTCAAAATTGATATCCATATTATAGGGGATGAATATGCCAATAAATCTTTTACAGGAAGAGTCTTTTGCGAGAAAAAGGGTATAGAATTGTACTTCAACAAAAGAGAACACCGATTTTCTAGTAGCGGTTTAAGAAGAGAAGTTCATGAGAAGGAAGGACTTAGAAATAAGTAACTTTTGAACAATTTAGGTTTACGATAAGAATCATGGCTGAATTCGAGCCAATAAGATTGAAATAAAAATTAAGGATGAAAATTTTAATTACCGGCGCAGCCGGATTTATAGGATTTCATTTAGTTGAAAAATTGGTAACTGAAGGACATCAAATCATTGGAATAGATAATATCAACGACTATTATGACCCAGAACTGAAATTTTCAAGATTATCAGAATGTGGCATTAAACGTTCCGAAATAAGATACGCTCAGGATGTCCCAAGTAATCTTTACAAGAATTATAAATTCATTCAATTAGATTTAGCAAATAGAAAAGATTGCGAAAAATTATTTTCTGATAATAAATTTGATCAAGTTATCCATTTGGCGGCTCAGGCAGGCGTAAGATATTCCATCGAAAATCCACACGCTTATATTGAATCAAATATAGTTGGCTTTCTTCACATCTTAGAGGGAGTACGACAAAATAACATAAGTAGATTGATTTATGCTTCAAGCTCAAGTATATATGGCAATAGGGAATCCGTTCCTTTTAAAGAAGAAGATAATGTAGACAAGCCAATCAGTCTTTATGCTGCAACCAAAAAAAGCAATGAGTTGATGGCTCATACTTACAGCCACCTCTATAATATTCAGACAATTGGATTAAGATTTTTCACAGTATATGGACCATGGGGTAGACCAGACATGGCTCCTTTCATTTTTGCCAAAAACATCATAGAAGAAAAATCAATTAAGATATTTAATCACGGAAATATGGAAAGAGATTTCACCTATGTTTCTGATATCATTGAAGGTATTTCCAAAATAGCTAATCACCCCTCCAAAGATGAAAAATACGCTGTCTATAATATTGGAAATTCAGAGCCGATAAATCTTTTAAATTTCATTGAAAATATTGAACAAATATTAGGGAAAAAAGCAAAGAAAATTTTTCTTCCAATACCACCGGGAGATGTTCAAAAAACTTTTTCCGACATCACCAAACTACAAGACGATTTCAACTACAAGCCAGACACAAAACTAAATGATGGCTTGGAAAATTTTATTAGTTGGTATAAATCTTATTATAAAAAAAATAATAAGTCATGAAAATCGGAATCATAATCCAGGCTCGATTAGGATCAACAAGATTACCCAATAAAATGATTTTACCATTTTACAACGAAATGGGTATTCTTGAATTGATACTATTAAGACTAGCTAAACTTACCTCAATTCCTATTATCGTTGCTACTACGACAAGCAAAAGAGATGATGAAATTGAAAAAATAGCGTTGAAACATAATATGAACTGTTTTCGCGGAAATGAAAACAATGTTTTAGATCGATTTATTCAAGCTGCCACAAAGTTTGAACTAGACAAAGTAATTCGAATCTGTGCAGACAATCCCTTCCTGGATTTACCTGCCTTGAAATCCCTGATCAATCATTATAGTAATAAGCAAGTAGACTATTGTGCTTTTTATACGAGAGATGGTAAACCAACAATACAAACACATTTTGGTTTCTGGGCTGAAGGAGTTAGTGTTAAAGCACTGAAGCAGATAGAAAAAAATACGAAAGACCCATTGTATTTGGAACATGTCACAAACTATATTTATAGCAATAGTGATGATTTTTCAATTCATAAGGAACTCATTCCAAAAACAGTTGACTCAACTGATTATCTGAGACTAACTTTGGATACTGAAGAAGACTTTAATTTACTGAAAGAAATTTACGCCTATTTTTTGCAAAACGACCTTGAACTTAAATCCGAGATGATTACCTCAAAAGTACTGCAAAACGATAAGTGGTTAACGGTTATGAAAACCGAAATATTAAACAATAAGAAATAGCCAAATGGAAAAAGTATATATCATAGGAGAAATAGGACAAAACCACAACGGATCTGTTGATTTGGCCAAGTTACTGGTAGATGTGACTAGTAGACCTATTCACGATAAACTTTTTGGAGCAGAACTACAGCGAATGGACGCTGTAAAACTAACAAAAAGAGATCTTGGACAGGAATTATCGCAGTCTCAAATGAGTCGATTATATGACAACCCAAATTCATTTGGAAAAACTTATGGTGAGCATAGAGAATTCCTCGAGTTGAATGATGAAGAACATTTTGAGGTCTATAAATACGCAAAAGAAAAAGGTTTAGATTTCGTTGAGACTTTATGTGCTGTTGGCTGCTTAAGCTTGCTTAAATTATTTACTCCAGATAAATTAAAAGTTGCATCCAGAGATTTGACAAATCTGCCGCTTCTTTCAGCTTTAGCTGAAACAGAAATCCCTATCATTCTGTCTACCGGTATGGCTGGGAAAAAGGAACTGGATGACGCATTATCAACTATCAATCGCTACCACGATGATATTTCCATTCTCCATTGTGTTTCTGAATACCCTACTCGATATGAAAATGTAAATCTTAATACTATTTCATATCTGAAGAAACACTACGACCAATATACTATAGGTTATTCTGACCATACCATTGGTATTGCAACTCCCCTTGCTGCTGTCGCTATGGGGGCTAAAATAATTGAGAAGCATATAACGATCGATAGACAAATGAAAGGAACAGACCAAGCTGGTTCATTAGCTATTGACGGTATTTACAGAATGATACGGGACATCAGAAACCTTGAGTTATCCTTTGGAAAAGAAGATATCTTCATTGAGGATTCAGTTGCTTCTGCAAAGCACAAATTAGAAAGATCTATAGCGAGTCTAAATGCGCTCCCAAAAGGAAAGATTATTACAGAGGACGATATTCATTTACTTAGTCCTGGAGATGGATTCAAGTGGGCTGAGAAGGTCAATGTAGTGGGAAAATACCTTACGGAAGACCTAGAAAAAGACGAAATAATCTATCCTAGTTTATTGGCAAACGAGCCTATTTAATCAATTAATTTTGAAAAATAAATCATGGTTTTACCCAAGTTAATACTTACGGACATTGATGGTGTTTGGACGGATGGTGGTATGTTTTATGACCAATCGGGAAATGAATTTAAAAAGTTTAATACCTCGGACAGCGCAGGTGTACTTTTCTGCAGGAAATTGAATATACCCGTTGGGATAATCACTGGAGAGGATACCCAAATTGTACAAAGGAGAGCTGATAAGCTTGGCATTAATATTCTACATCAAGGAATAAATAACAAATTAGAAGTTGCAATAGGCATCTGCAATGAACTGAATATAAGCTTGAATGAAATCGCATATATTGGCGATGATTTAGGTGATATTTCCTTGTTGAAAAATGCTGGGATAAGTGCAGCTCCAAATAATGCTCCTCTATACATAAAGGAAATGGTTCATTTCGTAACAAACACTAAAGGAGGGGATGGTGCATTTAGAGAGTTTGTTGAAACCATTCTAGAAAAAGCTGACATAAAGATTTCAAGCCTGCTCTAAATAATTCTTGGAAATTTCAATTTTATTTCACAGAACAATCAACCAATGCCTGATTCTAACCAAAACAAAACCATCCTAAATTCAAAAATAACTTCATTCAATTGGAGTGAATTTGTCAATCTGGAACATGCTGTCATTCAAGGATATTTTAAGGCTATCGAGAATGAATCAGACAAGGATAAAAAAGAGATCTTAAAGATTGGATTGCGAATTATTGTAGATATAACCAATTTCATTTACATTGATTCCGGAGCTAAGGAAAATCGTACAAAAAGTCAGGAATTCGCATTTTTGACTCAGAAAAAAGAAACTCCATTCAAACCTGTAATGAGCTATAGCGCAGAATTAAATAAAGTTTCAAACCTGAAGTTATTTTTGAAATGTGTCAAGCTTTTTTTACTCACTAACAAAAAACAGGCTCCTAATATTTTTAAAAAGCCAACCCGAGTTTTATTGGAAAGTTTCAATTATCAATCTCTAAAAACTTTTCAAAACAACGGTCTGATAATTCCTTTTTCGGCTAAATTATTTTTCCGAAGAAAACGGCACGAAGTAAAAAACACGTCTCTGATTGATGAATTATCCAAAGATCTGGAGCGAAAAATTAGGCAAACTGTACAAAATAAATGTGGACAAATCGCCTATTCATACGAAGGATGCTCTAGACTTATTAAAAACTATTTTGAAGAAATCTCCACGGCATATTTTCAGTTTAAAAGCTGTAAAACTCCCAAAAAGATAGTTCTGGGAACTCATAATAAAACATTTGTTCGACTACTTAGCTCACTGGTACTGCAAAATGAAGGAGAAATAATTTCTTTCGCACATGGGCACACGCTTCAGAATAAGGACGACCATAAATTATGGATGGATTTAATCCTTTCTTCAACTTACTATGAATACAGTGAGTCTTTGGCTAAAGAATTGAAAGAACAGATTGTAAATCAGACAAACTTAGTTCCAACTAATTTAGAAATAAAACATCTTAACAATCAGTTTCAAATAAATCCTAAAATGGACAACAACTTTGACCTGAAAAAGGTGAAATCGGTTATGGTTGTAGGAAATGCATTTAGAAATCAAGGATTCAGTAGTGTTACAGCATTCGAGCCTGAAGTGCAGGCAAATATAGAGTTGACCATACTTAAGCACTTCATTCAAGAAGGTAAAGATGTCCATTATAAACAACATCCGGGAGGAGTATTAAAGGAAGAAATCACTTCAAAATATCAGAAAGTTAAAAACTTGAAAATAGTTCATGAACCTTTTGAATCGATAATGAATAATTACGATTTAATTGTTTTTTACTATACGAGGACTTCCACTATTAAGGATGCATTATTAAGTGATAAGAATATCCTTTTGTTAGACCTGGGTATTGAACAATTGTGCCCAATTAGCCAAAATGCAATTGAGAAAAGATGCAAGATTCACACTTGGGATTCTTTGGGACCAATAAACATCCAATAAGTATATTTGGATTATTAGTATGAAAAGTATTACCAAAAAATTAACCGAGAAGAAAGTTGTAAAAGATTTCTTTGCGGTAACCTCAACAAATATTATACTTCAACCTATTCAGGTTGTAAAAGGCTTTGTTGTAGCTAATTTCCTTGGACCTGCCGATTATGGATTATTAAAATCCATTGAGCTTATTCAAATGCTTAATAAATTTGGCAATTTAGGTTTTAAAACGGTTGCTCAAAGAGAAGTTGCAAATGCACGAAGCAAGGGAGATACAAAAAAAGAGGTATCCATTCGAAACACCAACTTTACAGCAGAATTTCTATTGGCAGTTTTACTGTTTATAGCTGGTGGGATTAGTGCTATATTCATTGAGTCCATCGCATTAGCCTCTTTAGTATTTTTAGCGTCTACCGGCCTGCTAGTACGTAAAATTCAAGGTATTTTTTTATGTGAAACCAGTATTCAAAAACAATTTGTACTTCAAAGCAGGAACACCTTGTACTCTGGAATACTCACTGCCAGTCTGGTTATTGCTACCGTTCCCTGGCTTAAAATATATGCAATTCTCATCACAAATGTAGCCGTTGGATTATTCGGTATATATCACCTAAGGAAGAACCTTAAGTTTGATTTCAATTTTGGTATTAACAAAAAGGAATTAAAAAAATCTTTCAAAATTGGAGTTCCCTTTGCCCTTGCAACCTTGGCCTTTGCCTCCTATAAATATTCTGAAAGAATTCTGGTTATAAGTTATATCGATGAAGAAGCTTTAGGATATTTTAGTTTTGGAATGATGGTGGTTGGGAATTTCACGATTCTATTCAAGGCGGCTATTAAGGTTAGAATGCAGGACATTTGGGAAATGGTTGGAGCCGGTAAACATCTGAAAGTTCATAAAATGGTTATTAAAGAAACTCTTTTATTAACCTCAGCATCCATAGTTCTCATACCCATTCTGTGGTATGCTGTGGAATTATTGGTGCCGCTTTATCTATCTAAATGGACAGGAGGAATAAAGGTAGCTCAATATCTTACTTTATCTATGCCCTTTATGGTAATTGCAAATTATGCTCATTCTGTAACAAATTCTACACTAGTTAATAAAATAAAATACCCAATCTATATGCGGCTGATTAGTACTGGTATTTTATTCCTGGGCACCCTATTATTGTATAAAAATGGGCTACTGACAATAGAAAACTATGTCCTAGTTAATATAGCCGGATATGCATTTTATAATCTTTCTCTACTGGTAGCTTATAAATATTATTTCATCAATAAATATATTAGAACACAAAATGTATAAAATCATATTTGATCCCTCACATTCGCCTTGGAAAAAATACAATTTTGAGGACATTAATATTTACCTGGCTGGAAACATCATCTTAGATGAGATTGCAATTTCTGAGCAGGAAGCAGCTATTTATCTGAAAAATATATTTGAAGAATACGATTTCTCTTTAAATGACCACGAAATATTCACCGAACTAAATGGTCAATTTTCTTTTATTTATGAATCCAAAGATCAACTACTTATTTTCATGGATAGGATTAGATCTTTTCCCCTATTCTACTCGAAAATAAATAAAGGATTGTTGATTTCTAATAATGCCCATAAATTAAACGAAGAGAACTCGTCCTTAAATATTAACCCTAAGGGCCTACAAGAATTTAGGATGTCGGGCTATACACTTGGAAGTAAAACCATTTATAAAGAGATTAATCAATTTTTAGCTGGAGAATTTGTCCTTGTTGACAAGGAATTAAATATGGCTGAATTTAAACGATATTTTAATTTTTATGACGACCAGGTACAATCCTTTGAAAGAAAGGATTTATTGAAAAAAATTAATGATACTATAAATCAATCCATTCAAGAAACCATCAAGGTAGCCAATGGAAGAACAATAATAGTTCCGTTAAGCGCAGGTTTGGATTCACGTATTATTTTGGGTAAGCTAAAAGAGTTTAATTATTCAAAGATATTTTGTTATACTTATGGACCTAAGCACATATGGGAAGCAAAAGTGGCTAAAAGATTAGCTGAACAAGCTAATGTACCATGGGAATTTGTTCAACTAAGTCAGAAAGACAAAAAGCTCTTTAATACAGAGGATCGAAAACGCTACTATACCAATTATTCCGGTTATTGCTCAATTCCTCACCTTTCAGATTATTATGCTCTCCAAAAACTGGAGGAAAAGGGGCATATACATGGAAAGGACTGTATTGTGGTAAATGGACAATCGGGAGATTTTATTTCCGGGTCCCATATTCCAAAAGGAATTCACAATCTATCGAACGATGTCCTATTTGATACAATCATCCATAAACATTTTGCGCTTTGGAGTAACCTAATCAATTCGGAAAGCAAAGCTGCAATTACTGATGAAATAAACCACCAGTACGAATTAAATTCTGATCAGGACAGCACACAAATTAAGGCTAAAAAAATAGAGTTTTTCGAATGCCATGAGCGACAATTTAAATATGTGATTAACGGACAAAGAGCCTATGATCACTTAGGATATAGCTGGCATCTGCCACTATGGAGCAATTCGATGTTATCTTTCTGGAAAAAGATAGATATTTCAGATAAAATGGGCCAGGATGCCTATAAGGAATATTGTAAGGTTTATAATCCATTTAAATTGTTTGATATAAAGGAGAAAAAGAGTCACAATTGTCTTCCTCCCTTAATCCAATTTACCATGATCTGTGTAAAAATTCTAAACAGAATAAATCCTAGGATCGATAAATCCGGCATTAAGAGAACCTACTTTAACTTTTTTGACAAATACGCACCCTACTATCCAATGAAAAAATACAGCCAGTATTTGATAGATTCTAAATACCACAGGCATTGTGTTTCCTATTGGACAAAATATTTTTTGGAAGAAAATGGCATCAAATAGAAAAGTACTTTTTATTACAAGTTTTTATAGTGGACTCAGAAAATCTATAGAAACTGGCCAGTGGAATCCATCTGGAATGCCAGCTCTCTACAAATTGTTGGAAGAACTAGATAGAGATGATATTCCTTTTGACTGCTATTTTATTGATAGTAAAAAAGACTTGTACACATTGTATGTTAATCCTCGATTTCCTAATACAAAATTCCATATAGTAGGAATCAAGAAACACGGTGGGAAGAATATATTGGGTAAAATACTCTCAAGGTATAACTACAAGCAACAATTAAAAAAACAAATTCTAAAATTAGGGATATCAGACTATGGGTTAATATACCTAGACCGAGGTCAAATAGCGTTAAGACACTTGCTGAGAAAGCAAATCAAAGAGAAGATAATGCTTAGGCTGCATGGTGTTAGTGAACTATTCCAATCCTTTGAATTTTCCAAAAAATATTATTTCTCCAATTACACAAAAGTATTGGGGTATAAATCCCATTTTGATTTTATCCTTTCGTCACAAGATGGAACACCTGTAAGCCTCTTTTTGGACAAATATTGTTCTGAGGAGGTTCCAAAAGAGAAATGGCTTAATGGAGTGGACTTATATTCGAAACTAATAGTAAGAAAAGAAAATAGTCGAACGAAGTTTTTAATTGTTGGTCGATTAGAACCAGACAAGGGGATTCTTGAGGTAATTAAAGCATTTTTATCACTTCCCGATAAATTCAATCACAAATGGGAATTAACCATTCTAGGTAATGGTACTCTTTATGAGGATTTGGTTAAAAAAACCGAAAAACAAGATAATATATCCCTTCCAGGTTCCGTGGAGCATAGTAAAATGCAAGGCATATATTTAGACCATGATGTTCTGATATCACTTAATTTCTTAGGAAACATTTCCAATGTCATTTTAGAATCCATCAATTACGAATTGGCCATTATTACACTAGGTAAGGAAGTTGAAACCTTTCACGATATAGAGTCTAATGCCTTCCTGAAAGATCATGTACTTTACGTTGATCGAAGAAATATTACCCAATCACTAAAAGAGCAGATTACTGATCTATTAAAGAATAACTCATTTGTCAAGAATTATCAATTGGAAACCCAAAAGAATTTAAAACCAAAATTAACTTCCTGGGAGAAGCGTATTAGCAAAGAAGTTACAATTATTAAAGAGTTAATTGATAATTAAACTTTACCAAAATCTGAAGAATTAGTGAATAATTTTCAAAAAATATCTGTTGCTCTTTTATTGGGCTACGCCATTAACTTAGGTCAATTTGCCGGTAACCTTTTGAAATTAAAATTACCTGTAGAAGAAATCTTTTGGATTTTGCCATGTATGCTATTGTTAGCACAAAGGTTTGGAAAAAAGATAAAACTTCCCTATCTATTATTATTTGTAGCTATTGAAATTTGGATTTTAACCATCGAATACAATCTTCTTATTCCATATAAAGTTTCTATACCTAATACAAAATATGCACTTGGTATCTTCAAGTTTTATACCATATACATAGCATTATTGACTATTAAACCCAGTAGGGAAAATATCGTCTATCTTCTCAAACTTTCTATCAAGATTTTGATACCATTCATCTCTATCTTCTATTTACAGTATTTAGACCTTATTAACTTATCCTTTGTTCAATCCGAAGAAATCATAAATAGGCACAATGTAGGTAACCTTATCAACATTAATGGAATTTCTCTAGTGGCAAGTTATGGAGTCTTATGTATACTCTTATTGTTAAAATTGAATCCTGATATTTCCCTCAAAAATAAAAGGTTTCTTAAAATCTTGATCCCCTATTTTCTGACAATTATATTCTTACATGCTTCCAGGGGAGCATTTATAATAGCAGTTTTATTACTCATTGTTTATTACCGCAAGTTGATCTTTAAACCGAAAAACATTATATATTTAATACTTGGAATAACTGGTTTCATATTCCTGAGTTTATATATAGATCTAGCTGAGGATATAGCAATAATAAAAAGAATTTTAGGAAAATCCCATGCCAATACTGGAAGAGGCCAACAAATTATTGCAACCTGGAATAACTTTCTAAAAGAACCATTTCTAGGATTAGGTTACGATAAAGCCGGTATCAATTGGAAATTAAATACAATACGTAGTAATTTTCACTACACACAAATATTGGCTTCCTACGGTCTTGTCCTTGCTGGATCCTATTTTTTCTTTTTAGAACGAATTTTTGGATATAATCGACACAATTGGATTGCTCCCTATTCTATCATATTCGCTGTAATAATATTCGCTTCCTATAACTGGTCAATGATCCTTATTCTGTCATTCCTGGGATACTATAATTATTATGGAAAGACAGAAGCAAAACACATTGTAAACGACCATAAGCCAGCAAATTTGACCAATAAATTAATAAATAAGCATGCCTTCAAAAAATAAAGTATTCATCGTAGACGATCGACTTCCGTACCTTTTTGATGATATCAATTATCCTGTAGGAGGAGCAACGGTTCAAGCATTTGCGTGGTTTCATGGATTTTCAGAAAAGTTTGATGTCACCATTCTATCGAATTCAAAAAAGAACTTCACAAGCGATGATATTAATGTAATACAGTATCCCAGAACAGGTGGTTCTCCATTCGGTTTGATTAGAGCTATTAGAATGCTAAATAAGACCATTAAAAAAGAAAAACCTGAGATAGTATTTGTGACAGTGGCAGGATTGAATGCATTTATATGGGGTATTTTGACACTGTTTAATAAGCTCTATTACATTCAAAGGATATCGAATGATATTGTCTATGAAAAGAACGTATACCGCAAAAAAATCGGTTTTATAAAAAATTTCCTTTCAAGAATAGGAATTCGCCATGCAAAATTAGTCCTTGTCCAAAATGATTATCAATATAAAAACCTAAATGGTATAGTACCATCTGAAAATATTTTAAAAGTTCACAATCCTTACAAATCCAAATACACGACAATAAATCCGGAAGAGGAGGATGAGAGATCTTATATTGGATGGGTTGGGCTCTTTCAATACCAAAAAAATCTCCCTGCATTGTTTGAAATAGCGCAACAATGCCCAAACTTGAATTTTAGAATTGCCGGAAAAGATTCTGCAAAGGTGGATTCTGAAACTTTAGGTTACATACAAAAACTAAAAGAGTTACCCAATGTAGCATTCGTAGGGATGTTGGATCGAAAAGAAATAATTAATTTTTTTTCCAAGGCAAAATGTTTGTTAAACACCTCTCATTACGAAGGCTTTTCAAACACATATCTAGAGGCATTTTCCGTTGGCACACCGGTTGTTACGAGGTCAAAAACAGACCCTGACGATATCATAAAAAACAATCAATTAGGCTTGGTTGCCAAGGATTATTCCGAACTCCCTAACCTTTTACAAAAGATCAATTCACAAAAATTGAATGAAAGTCATATAATTCAATATTTGGAAAAATTCCACAACCCTGTAAATATGGTTGAGGCCCTTGAAAGAAAGTTTAATTCTACTAAATAGGCTGAAGGATGAACCTAAAAAAAATAAAAACAAAATTATACCAAGTTTTTGCCAGCCCTAAATCATATGCAGAGTATTTGGGGGTAGAAATTGGGAAAAACAGCTATATATCGACAAAAGGATTTAGTTCTGAAGGTTTTCTAATAAAAATTGGAAACAATGTCCGAATTGCAAAAGAGGTATTATTACTGACTCATGGTGGAGTTTGGAGTTTAAGAAAAGTATACCCTGAATTGAAGAAATTCGATTATTATGGGAAAATCAACATAGGTGACAACGTGTATATTGGTCAAAGAGCTATCATAATGCCCGGTGTAACCATTGGGAACAATTGTGTTATTGGCGCAGCTTCAATTGTCAATAAGAGCATACCGGATAATTCTGTAGTTGCAGGAAATCCGATAAAATATATTTCATCAACAGACGATTACGTTCATAAGTTACTGCAAAGGGATATAAAAGTGCATGGCCTGCCTCATGAAGAAAAGATGAAATTCATCAAAAACCTACCTGAGGATTCCTTTATCAAGAAAGGCTATTTAACCCCTAACTCGAAATAGCATTTCATCAATAATGGAGGATATTAAGAAAACCATTTGCATTTTCAGTCAGACATTATTAGCGGGAGGTGCTGAAAAGCAATTATGCCTGCTTGCTAAAGCACTTGCGAATACCCAAAATGTATTTGTTATTATTTACTATGGCGAAAAGGTAGATCAAAAATTTGAAAAAATACTTCTTAAAAATGAAGTGGAAATAATTTACCTAAAAGGAAATGTAATTTCAAAACTAAGGGCAATTTATAAAATATTGACCCAGAAAAAAGTTGAAATTCTCTTTTCATATCTTCTATTACCTTCACTCATTGGAGGAATTCTTGGAAAAATAAGTGGGGTAAAAACTACATTTGGAGGGATACGCAGTTCGAAAATTGTTCCCAAAAAAGTCCTACTCAATAAAATTGCACAAAACTGGTTGAATACCCGTACAATTTATAACAATGATCTAGGATTAAATACATATTCTGAACAAGGCTTTGATCCGAATAAAGCGATTGTGATTCAAAACTGTCTGGAAATAATTCCAGAAAAAATAACAAGAGAAAAGAAGGAACAAGTAACCATTGTTTCAGTTGGAAGATTCCATGAAGCCAAAGATTATCTTACAGCCCTAAAAAGCATTCAATTACTGGAGCGAAAAAATCTTGACTTTAAATACCAAATTGTGGGGTATGGCCATCTTGAGAATTCTATAAGAAACTGGATAAAAGAATTGAATCTATCCGACAGAGTGGAAGTTATCATCAATCCTAATAATTTAGCTGAAATATATACTGAGGCGGATATCTATTTTATGACATCAATTTTTGAAGGACTACCTAACACTGTTTTGGAGGCCATGTCATTCTCTTTGCCAATCATATCCACCGACGTTGGAGATATAAGAAATATTCTTGGAAATAATAAAAACGACCTAATAGCACCTGTGACGGATACTTTACAACTAGCAAATAAATTGGAGCTTCTATTGAACGATTATCAGAAGAGATTAAATATAGGCCTTCAAAATCATTCACTAGTTCAATCGAATTTCTCATTTTCCAAGTTTAAAGAGAACCATCTCGATTTAATTAATTCTCTAACATGAAACAAAAACTAGCGGTCATTGGACTGAAAGGATTGCCAGCTTATGGCGGTGCAGCTGCTGTAGGAGAAAATTTGATCGAACATTTAAAAGATGAATTCGAAATCACAGTTTACTCAACTTCTTCACACACAAACTTAAAGACCGGTCCTTTAAATGGTTTTAAACAAATTGTATTCAATAAAATAAAAAATAAGAAGCTCAATACTTTGCTGTACTACTGTAGATCAGCAATCCATGCTTTTTTCCGATGCAATTACGATGTTATTCATTTACATCATCGAGACGCAGCCTTTATTCTTCCATTATTAAGACTTAGAGGATATAAAACCATCACAACCTTACATGGAACCAGATTGACTGAAAAATGGGCTAAATATGAATTTTTCTTTAATATACAGGACTGGATCTTAGTCAAATTTAGTCACAAAATAACATCAGTATCTCCAATCCATTATTCTAAAATCATAAATAAAACCAAAAAGCATATCTCATATATTCCAAATGGGATTAAACCAATGGACACCGATTGGTTGCCAAACAAAATTGATTATTCCAATTATTTGGTTTTTGCGGCAGGAAGAATTGTTCCTTCAAAGGGCTGTCATACCTTTCTAAAAGCCGCAAAAAAACTGCAAATCAAACGTCCTATATTGATAATTGGAGATGTGGACCAATTACCTGAATATAAAAAAGAATTACTGAAACTTTCAGAGGGACTTCAGGTTTCTTTCATTGGATTAGTGAAGAATAAATCAGAGTTGTTTTCATATTTTAAAAATGCATCTCTTTTTGTCTATCCCTCCTCTATAGAGGCAATGTCCATGATATTACTTGAAGCAGCCAGTGTAAAGGTTCCAATTATATGTAGTGATATTCCGGAAAACAAAAATATATTCTCTCAGAAACAAGTCAGCTTTTTTAAAGTTGATGACGTTGAAGACCTCTGCAAGGTTCTTAAGTCAAATTTATCTGATCAAGCATTTACCCGAAAAAAAGCGGAAATTGCCTTTGAATATTTGATTCAAAATTATCGCTGGGAAGATATAAGTGAATCTTATCTAACTGAGATTCAAAACATCAAATTGAAAAAACAAACGAATTAGTAGGTAATTAACTAAAAACTACTACTTTTGCAGCCGCTAAACAATCCTGATTAATATAAATCCTTACCTCAGGTATCTAATTGTTACAAAATAAAAAAGGGATACAATTAGGGGTAGGATTGATGATTGCCAGGTAAAAAAAAATTGTACACCAGTAAATTACTATGTTTCAATATAAAACAACAATAGATAACAAAAAATTAATTCAAAATTGTATCTTTATACTAATCTTGAATCAATTAGCATTACAATTATCCAATTATTAATATTAGAAATTACATTATCCTATGATTAATATCCTTGAAAAAAGTCGTACTAAGCCAATCGTTTTGAATCAACCGAATCATGATCAATTAAATAACGAAAGGCTTATCAAAAAAAGTTTTGGAGAGAAAACTCTGAAATTTATTAAGCGGACTGTAAAAAAATTTGATAAAAGTACTATTATACTTGATACATCTTCCATTTTCAACATTGAAAAAGAAGAGGATAATTCAGTTAAAGTATTCTGTAATTTAAAAAGAATCAACGATTTCAGACGCGTCAATAAATATCTGGAAGCTGTAAATTTAATCCTGGAACCCGGGGGAATTTATATTGGTAGAATACAACCAAAAGACAGTCGAAAAAGAGCCATTCACACAAAATACCAAGGACCAAAAGGTAGAATCTTGTATTTTTTGGATTTTTGTTTCCACAGAATTGCGCCAAAAATATGGGGAGCTAGAAAAGTATACTTCTTACTTACGAAAGGTAAATACCGAGTATTGTCAAAAGCCGAGGCATTGGGAAGAATTATTAGCTGTGGATTTGAAATTTTAGATTATAAGGATATGGGTGGGACTATCGTTTTTATTGCGAAAAAAATCAGCCATCCTCATTACGATATGAATCCTTCATATGGACCTCTCTTTAAAATGAAAAGGGTAGGAAAAAATGGAAAAATCATTGGTGTATATAAATTTAGAACTATGCATCCCTATTCTGAATATCTTCAGGCTCATATTTATGAGAACAACCAATTGGCAGAAGGTGGTAAATTCAAGGACGATTTCAGAATCACTACATCCGGTAAAATAATGCGAAAGTTCTGGATTGATGAACTTCCAATGCTTATAAATATTTTAAAAGGTGAAATGAAAATTGTTGGGGTAAGACCTCTAAGTCAACACTATTTAAGCCTTTACCCTAATGACATTTCTAACCTAAGGCAGCAAATAAAACCTGGTTTATTACCGCCGTTCTACTATGATATGCCTAAAACTCTGGATGAAATTATTCAATCAGAGAGGAATTATATAAATGCTTATTTAAAATCACCTATAAGTACAGATATAAAATATGCTTTTGCGATTGCCTATAATATTTTAATAAAAAAAGTAAGAAGCGCTTAAAATTTGAGGATATTGCTTAAAACATACCCTCTTCATTTTAAATTGTCATAGATTTGTCCGTTCAAATCAATATGCCTTTATACAGCATACTGCATCATACCCAATATCCATTAAATTAAAAAATGAAAAGGAACATACTCGAAAAATGTAAACACTATTTTTACAGCGTTTTAGCACTTATTGGATTATTGTTATTAAATTCTTGTGCTTCACCAAAAAATTTAGTTTACTTCCAAAATATTGATGCAGTTGCAGAAATAAATTCCGAGCACCATCAACCAAGTATTCAACCTTCAGATCTCATTTCAGTAAATATTTCGGCAATGGATGTTGAAGCAGCAAGACCGTTTAACTTGCCTGTTGTAAGCTATAATAATATCAATGGAACGATTACAGGAGTTCCAAAACAACAGGCCTACTTAGTTGACCCATCAGGAAATATAGAATTCCCTGTTCTTGGTAAATTACATGTTGTGAATTTAACAAGAACTGAAGCCATTGAACTCATCAGAGACAAATTATCAGACTATATCAATAACCCGATAGTTAATTTGCAAATTTTGAATTACAAAGTAACCATCTTGGGAGAGGTAAGGACTCCTGGAACCTATTCAATTACTGGAGATCGAATTACAATCTTAGAAGGTTTGGGATTGGCTGGTGACCTAACAATTCAAGCTAAGAGAGAAAACATACTGGTTATCAGAGAACAAAATGGTAAAAAATCCCATTACAGGATTGATTTAACAGATAATAAACTATTCCAATCTCCAGCATATTATTTATTACAAAATGATGTCATATATATTGAGCCAAATAAAGCAAAAGTAAACTCTGCTGCTTATAGCCCAATAATCCCAGTTTCCATTTCTGTGGCCTCAACACTAATAGCTGTAATTTCGCTAATCGTTCGCTAAAAGCATCCCAATGAATAACGTTTACAATTCAACTAAAGACCTGGAGGAATCGGTAGATATTCGTGAAGAAATTGGAAAATATATCCGTCATTGGAAATGGCTGATACTTTCATTGATTATTTCTTTAACATTTGCCTATTTCCATCTTCAAAAGCAAACCAATCAATATATAGTATCTTCCTCATTAATCATTGAAAATGACAAAAAGGGTAATACTATAGCTGATCTGGGGAATTTCGAAGAACTTGGTTTTATTGGTGGAAACACCAATAACCTAGAAAATGAAGTCATTATTTTGAAATCAAGATCATTGATGGAAAAAGTAATCCTTAGACTTGGTTTGAATATCAGTTATTTAGAAAAAGGATACTTTAAGAATACTGAGATTTACAAGAATATCCCCTTTATTGTCAATTTCTTAAGTTCTGATTCTCTCATCCAATCTACCAACTGTAGCTTTTCTATTACCACGATATCGGAAACAGAATTTTATTTAAAGGACTTAGCTACTGAAAAGGCCGTAAAATACATATTTGGACAAAGTATTAATAGTCCTGCCGGAAAGATTATCATTACACCTTCTGAATTTATCAAAAATGGTATTGATAACGAAATCCTGGTAGTAATTACAGCTTTGGATATTAGAGTTGACCAATATAGAGCAAGACTTGAAATTACTCAGGAAAGCCGCAAATCGGATATACTTTTACTTTCACTGAAAGATCCTGTTCGATCAAAGGCATATGATGTATTAAATAAACTTATTCAAACTTACAATGAAGATGGAGTTGAAGCTAAGAATATTGTAGGTAAGAAAACTGCCAAGTTCATTGACCAAAGGATTGAAATTATTACCGAAGAATTAAGTGCTATTGAGAAAAATGCTGAATTGTTTAAGAAGCAAAACAAACTAACCAATATTAGTTCTGAGGCCAGTTTGTTTCTAGAAAATATGAACCAGTATGAATCCAAATTGTTTGAAAATGAAACTCAGATTCGCCTGGTTGAATATATTCAAGGCTACTTAAACGAGAGCAAAAACTCTTATGATCTAATTCCTGCCAATTTGGGGATTTCTGAAGCCGTATTGGAAAATATGGTTAACGGATATAATACTCTAGTATTGGAACGAAACCGAATTCTAAAAAATACCAGTGAACAAAATCCTGTTATTATCAATCTCAATAATCAACTTACAAGTCTAAGGACAAATATCTTGCAAAGTCTTTCGAACTTACAAGCTTCACTAGACATTAATCAAAAGAACCTGACTCAAAAAGAACGATTATTAAATGAAAAAATATCCTCCATTCCAAAACAGGAAAGAGAATATAGAAGCATTGAAAGACAACAACAAATAATTGAAACGCTATACCTATTTTTATTACAAAAAAGGGAAGAAACAGAACTTTCACTTGCTGCAACAACACCCAGTGCAAAAGTAATTGACAAAGCATTTGGATCAGATAATCCAATCTCTCCTGTTCCCAAAATGGTATATCTTATAGCTCTTTTAATAGGGGCAGTAATTCCAACGGGAATTATATATATTATCAACTTATTGGATAATAAGGTACATAACAAAAAACAATTGGAAGAATTGCTTCCAGTACCAATTTTAGGAGACATTCCATTAAATACTGCTGAACAGAAAATTTTCAATACAGGTGCCGACCGATCAGGAACCTCTGAGGCTTTCCGATTGGCACGTACCAATATTGACTTTATGTTGTCCGGCAATGATAAAAAAGGGAAAACCATTTTTGTTACCTCAACAATAGGAGGAGAAGGCAAGACTTTTATTTCTATCAACATGGGAATGGCTTTGGCTATTTCCGGTAAGAAAGTACTGTTAATGGGTGCAGACTTACGTAATCCTAAACTGGGAGAATATTTAGATATTCCTGCAAGACCGGGATTAGCCAATTTTCTTTCGAACCCTTCCTTAACAGCTGAAGAAATGATCTTCAATGTCACCGAATATGAAAACCTCGACATGATGTTATCTGGTGTTATCCCTCCTAATCCAGCTGAACTACTCATGAACAACCGTTTCGAGGAATTATTCGAACAGATAAAAGATCAATACGACTATATCATAGTAGATACAGCACCTATTAGCTTAGTAACAGACACTCTGCTGATTGGTAAAAATGCAGACATGTTCATTTATGTAACAAGAGCCAACTATCTGGATAAACGCCTGCTAGAGATTCCTAAGAACCTCTACAATGAAAAACGTTTACCTAATATGGCTATGCTTTTAAATGCCGTTGATATCGATGGATTTGGCTATGGCTATGGCTATGGTTATGGTTATGGTTATGGCTATGGGCAAACACCGGAAAAGAAAACCTGGTGGAAACCGTTTTCTAAAAACTAGATGATTAGGGATAGTGGATAGTGGATAGTGGATAGTGGATAGTGGATAGTGGAAAGTGGAAAATTATCTAACTAAGCTATTATGACTTCTCTACATTTCATATAATTAAAAAAGGAGTACTGTGAACAGTACTCCTTTTTTGGTTTTTAACTTATTCAGAAAGGCAGGGTAAAGTGTCAAGTGAAAAGTATAAAGTAGTTTTTTTGCCACTTGCTACTTGTTACTTGCTACTTGTCACTTGACATTCGTTATTCGTAATTCGTCATTTGCTATTTGCTATTTGCCTCTAAAAAAACAAATACACTACAATAAAAACACAGCCCTAGCTCTTCTCAAGAGGGGGAAAAGTTCTCATTAAAAATCAAAATATCTAGGGAAGAGGTCGGTTTTAAGACCAAAACTCAACAACAAATCCTTCCTTTCTTCTATTCCTGCATTTAAAATCTCCGGTGTTTGTTTACGTAGGACAATCCCTAACTCAGCGACAAAATTCGTTTGAGGATTGATTAAGTAACTTGCCTTTCCTTCTATATAGGTAATGGTTGTTTCATTTCCCTGTAATAATTCATTGTCAAAATCAGAAATCCTGTCGTCATAGTTTCTATAAATATCACCACCATAACCCCTATCTCCAGGAATATCAAATCCCTTCTTAGCCCAAAGCAATTCAGCCATAAAAGTCAAACGTTTGTATTTATAACTTCCTCTGGTAACGAATTCTATGAAATTGGCTCCTAGCGGGTGTGCCAGAGGTTGGTTATAATGTCCATAGTTGGACAATCCACCTTCATCCGGATCTTTCGATTCAACATCATTGGAATGCGAATACATAAAAGGTCTGGCCATATTGAATTCAGCCAATAGGTCAAGATTTGCAATCTCAAAGGCATTGTATGCTTTTGTCCCCAACTGCATTCCATATTTATTACCCCACCAACCAGAGCCTGAGAAAAACTCTTTTTGTTTGAATTCGTCCAGAATAAGCTGCCCATAAACTTTCCACTGATCGGAGACCTTGAATTTCACATTCAAGCCCAGCATTTCATTTCCTCCAGCTGAACCCATTACCCTTTCCACCGTTCGTAGAAAAATCACCGGATTTAAATAACCCAATTCTACGCCTCTATTTTTTGTATCACCATCCCATACTACCGTTTCGAATAATCCAACATTCCAACGTTTACCCAAATTGATAGATAAATAATGACTCACATTGTATTTTCTTCTGTGCACGGCGTCTGTTTCAAATTTATGTAAATCTCTTTGCTCCGAATAGATATTTACATAATGTACCTTTCCGAGATCCGTTCTGATTTTAAAATAAGGATAGTTAAAAGCTACATCCGACAATAACATTGATCGATACCCATCTCCTATAAAATTTTTACCCGTACCCAATTCAAAACTAAAATACTGACTGGCTTTATACTGCACCCATGCAGTCGATAAACCATAATCATATTTACCATTATGATCTATAGCAGTTGCCTGTCCTACACCTGGTAAAACCCGGTCTTTTGAATCAGCCCAATTGTGAATATATTGCGGTACTCGGGTTTGCGTTTCCGTAAAGTCAGAATAGAACCAAACATCCGCTCCCAGCTGAGCCATTACCTGTACACCTCTTGTATTCGTAAATGTTTCTTTATCGCTTAAATCATCCAATCCAAAAGAAAAGTCCCACAGTAGATTCATTACAATTTGAAAATCCCGATGCCTGGGTTGATAGATAAATAGATGATCTAAAAGTAGTTTACGATTGAAATACTTCAGGTCACTGATATCCTCATAATTCTTCATTACAGAATCAGGATCGATATATTGAATCAATTCATTGGAACGAAAAGGCCTGATACTTGTGTGGAAAACACCCGAATTCTGAATGGTTCTTCCTTCATCAAACCTCAATAAAAAGGCAGGATTAAAATTTGCAAATTTAGTTTGATTGGTATCCTGGGCTGAGACAATACCAAAGATCAAAAAGCAACATACCGCTCCAATAAAATTTAGTTTATATTCTTTCATATTTTGGTATTTTAATTCATTTAATACTTGGGTCAGGCTTTCTTATTCTTCATCGAATCATCTAACTCTTCAAAAGGTGAATTTTCACTTTGATATTCGGGGATATACGATTTTAATAAGGCCACATTTTCATATACATCCCCAGTATTAAATGCCTTTCTCAATCTTGAAATTTTATCTTCAATATCAGTCAATCCATACTCTCTCACCTTTCCAATCATAATTCTTGAATGGTAGGTAGGAATGGATCCTTCCCCATCGGCCAATAATTCTTCATATAACTTCTCTCCAGGACGTAAACCTGTAATTTTTATTTCAATTTCATCTAACTCATAACCACTCAGTCGAATCATTCTTTGGGCCAGATCGTATACTTTAACCGATTCCCCCATATCGAAAATAAACACCTCTCCTCCATTCCCCATGGCTCCAGCTTCCAAAACTAACTGACAGGCCTCTGGAATAGTCATAAAATACCGCGTAATTTCTCTATGTGTCACAGTTAATGGACCACCTTGCTCTATCTGCTTTTTAAACAAGGGTATTACACTACCATTGGATCCTAAAACATTCCCAAATCGAGTGGTAATAAATTTTGTTTTTTGAAGGCTATTGTGCACCTGGGTATATATCTCTGCCATTCGCTTGGAAGCTCCCATAATATTGGTAGGATTCACCGCTTTATCTGTGGAAACCATTACAAATTTCTCCACACCATTTTTCAGGGATAATTGGGTTAGGTTTATGGTTCCAAAAACATTTACACGTAATGCTTCCAATGGATTTTCCTCCATCAAAGGCACATGTTTATAGGCAGCAGCATGGTATACAATCTCAGGATTAAATTCTGTAAAGGCCCTTTCCAAAACTTGAAGATTACTAATATCTACTATTTTACACCGAACATAAATATCTTCCTTATTGATATGTTTTAGGTCGTTTAATAAATCGTATAAACCCGATTCAGATTGATCTATCAATAGCACTTCTTTCGGATGGAACTGCAATACTTGTTTTACAATTTCAGACCCAATGGAACCAGCAGCTCCAGTTATAAGAATTCGCTTATGTCGAATATCCTTTCTAACATGGGCATCGTCTAATTGTATGGTATTTCTATTCAATAAATCCTCAATATTTATTTTCTTTATTTGCCGGATATCTAACTCACCATTCAACCATTTATCTATAGGAGGTACCCGCTTTACAACAACCCCGTGTATTAAGAAGTAATCTGTTAATTCTTGTAATTTCTTATGACTAATCTCGTTAGTGGCAATGATGATTTCTTCCACTTTATTTTTATGAATAAAATCTTCATCTATATCTTCTAACTCAAAAACATTTACTCCTGCAATGGTTTTACCCACCTTGGCGTGATGAACATCTACAAAACCCACTATATGGAAATTGACATTGGGGTTATTTTTAAGGCTTACCATTGTTAACTGCCCGGTTTCCCCCGCTCCATAGATTAATACGTTTTCGTGTTTTTGTTTATCATAACGAACAGATTCATAGATGATCTTTACAAAGATTCTTCCGAAAGAAAGCACGAAAAAATTTAACAGGAAATGGATGGCTACTACTCCTAAAGGGATGCGTCCCATTCGGGCTATATCAATCTGATACCGCGTCCCCAGCACCACCAATAAAAAAAGAATAAAAGAGACAATAAAACAACTCCAAAAGACCTTCACTAAATCGTGAACAGAAGTCCTCCGTATTATCCCTACATAAGACTTGTTTAGGAAAAATATAACCAGCGTTATTATACCAACATTAATGGTATAGTTGATAAGTGGATATTCCCAAATTCCAAGTGAAGAAAAATTATGACGAATTATAAAGGCACAAATAAACATGAACATGGAATTGAGCACATCAAAGATCAACACCGTCCATTTAGATAAATGCCTTTTAGAATATCTCGTATAAATATATCTTAACATGAAACTTTAATTAACTCTAATATACTGTTTTTTATGCGTTTCTTCTCATTATCAGACAGGTTAGAACCTGAAGGCAAACATAACCCATCTCTAAAAATCGCCTCAGAACATCCATTCACATAAGCCATTTCATCTTTAAAAACAGGTTGTAAATGCATGGGTTTCCATAGGGGTCTACTTTCAATATTTGATTTTAATAGATGTAATCTAAGCTCTTCTCTATCAAATCCTGCTTGGGACTTGTCAATCAAAAGGGTGGTCAGCCAATAATTGGAAAATGTATATTCAGATTCGGTTAAAAATTGGATTCCGGGGATATCCTGGAATAATTCTCTATAAAAATTATTCATTGCTCGTCGAGCTGACACTCTATCATCCAAGACTTTCATTTGCCCTCTGCCAATCCCTGCACAAACATTACTCATCCTATAATTGTACCCTATAGCACTATGCTCATAATGGGCTGCGTTATCTCTTGCCTGGGTAGCCAAAAAAGTAGCGCTATCCGTCAATTGCTTGTCTTGAGAAACGAGCGCCCCACCTCCGGATGTCGTGATAATTTTATTTCCGTTAAAAGAATAGATTCCAATTTTCCCAAATGTTCCCATGGCTTGGCCTTTGTAAGTAGATCCTAATGCCTCGGCTGCATCCTCTATGATGGGTATTTGATAATGCTCACAAATAGCCATTATTTCATCCATTTTGGCCGGCATGCCGTAAAGCTGAACTAAAATCAGTGCTTTTGGTCGTATATTCTTAAGCTGAAGGTCTTTTATAGCATCTTCTAAAGTCTTGGGGCTAATATTCCAGGTATCGGGTTCCGAATCGATAAATACGGGATGTGCACCTTGATATTTAATAGGATTGGCACTGGCAGAAAAGGTAAAACTAGAACACAAAACATAATCTCCCGCTTCGACTCCTAAAAGAATCAAAGCCAAATGTATTGCGGCAGTTCCCGAATTTAGTACAGTTGCATTTCCGCAGTTGGTATACTGCTCAATGTCTGACTCGAAACCTTGAACATGGGGCCCCAAGGGTGCAATCCAATTTGTTTCGAACGCTTCCTGGACAAAGGCCTGCTCCTCTCCTCCCATATGGGGTGATGATAACCAAATTCTATCCATATCAACTTATTATTGTCTTTAATATACAACGAATATCCTCCCAAAACCCATAATTTTCCATGTACTGCCTATTTATACTAACCTTTTCCGGCCATATAACTTCTCTATTGTAGCGCTCGGGATCTATCTGATCTGCTAATATGCTCTCTTCATTTCGAAACTTAAGGGATGCTGGTCCCGTAATTCCTGGTTTTAAATCTTGAATTATCCTATCCTCTTCTTCTAATTCATCCATATAACCGGCAACGTCAGGCCTGGGACCTACAAAACTCATTTTCCCAATAAGTACATTCCACAATTGAGGAAGTTCATCCAACTTAAGTCTTCGAATAACAGCACCGAATCTTGAAATTCTGGGATCTCCGGTAGCGGTTACAGTAGTAGTTATCCCTTCCACTTTACGCATGGAACGTATTTTAAATATCTTAAATGGTTGGGCTCCTTCTCCAATCCGCCACTGACTAAATATACCCCACTGTTTGGTATCTATAATTGCTAAAATCACCAAAAGAATGATCAACCAAGAGCATACTAACAGTCCTAAAAAGCTCAGGCTGATATCAAATAATCGTTTTATAATTTTATCACTCTTTGTCATTTATCAACAATAAATTTCACTTTTCAACAATCTATAATTCCAATTTTTTTAATACCCTCAAATTCCCCCATCATACAATTCCAAATGTTTTAAGATCACTCCTTCAAGTGAAAATTCTTGCTCAGCCATTTTTCTGGATTCAGCTCCCATTTGCACCCTATCTTCTCTACTTATTAACAGTACCTGTATGGCAACAGCCAGTGCCTTTTCATCCATTACAGGAACTAACAGTCCATTTATGGTTGGCTTTACGACCTCTCGGCAGCCAATGGTATCCGTTGTAATAATTGCTCGTCCAACAGCCATTGCCTCTATCAGGCTTTTGGGCAAACCTTCTCTATAGGAAGGAAGCACCACCATTTCAGCCGATTTATACAAGCCAGGCATGTCAGAAACAAATCCCAACCATTCCAAATAGCCAGGGACTTCCCATGATCTTAACTCAGCCTCCTGAATGTTGGTTGGATTTTCTTTATCTACCATTCCTGCCAATTGAAAAAGCACCTCTCCTTTCCAGTCTTTTTCCAAAATCTTAGCTGCTTGTACGAATTCTACCAGGCCCTTATCACGAAGCATCCTTGCCGGGAATACAATTTTAATAGGATAGCTAGCAGGTAATTCAGAAAATGGAAACCTTTTTAAATCTACTCCTGAACCTTTTATTAAAACCGGTTTGATCTTTTTATTCAGTAAACCTAAACCTTTACATTGCGCTAAATCATCCTCATTTTGAAATATGAGATGCATCTTTTGATTCCAGCCCCATCTCATCATTAATTTCATTAAACGCTGAACTAAGCTAATTCTACCTTTGGTAAAAACATAACCCATTCCGCTTATCGCATTTATTGTCCTAATACCAAACAAGCGAGTAACCAGAGAACCATAGATAACAGGCTTCATACTTACCTGATGAATAAGACCTGGCTTAAGCCGTCTATACAAGCGATAAATTGCCCATAAACTTTTTAATTCTAATAAGAGAGAGGTACCAGATCTACTTATCGGAAGGGCATGAAACTGAAGTCCATAGGATTTTATTTCCTCTGATTTCCCTGTGTCTCCAGCAGCAATATGAACCTCATAACCACTTTCTTTGGCAGCCAAAGCCAGTGGCAATCTATGAGACAAGAAAAACCAATCTACATTGACACATATCAGTAACCGTATTTTTTTTTCATCACTGTGCATCCCACCAAGTTTCTAGACAATATAGTTGATACAATATTTTCGACCTTCTCTCAGCTGGAAAATTCAGCTTCTTACTGTACAGATCTTCAACAAAGTCTTTATTCAACCATTCATTATACAATCTATTGGAACTAAATAATCTATCTGAAATTTGTTCGTTTAATTTCCCATTTACCCAATCATTTAGGGGGATTTCAAAGCCACGTTTAGGTTGCCCTACTATATTTGAAGGAAGGTATTTTTCTGCTAACTTCCGAAGTAAATATTTCGTTGTATTGCCTTTGATTTTATAGGAATCCGGCAAAGCGGGAACATAATTCAATAAGTCTTTACAGAGAAATGGACTCCTGCCTTCTAAAGAATTTGCCATGGTTGCGATGTCCATCTTAACTAACAGATCACCAAATAACAAACCTTCAAAATCCAGGCACATCATCTTCGACAAACCGGATAATTGTTTTGCATTTATCCTATCAAAATCAGCTGTAAACCCATTCAATCCAGGCAGCTGTTTAAAGGCCTTAGATTCAAATCCAGTGTATAAGTCATAGGTACTACTCAAATAACTATTTACCCCATCTTTTCTTGCCAGGTCTACTAATCGATAGAGGTAATTATATACGTTCATCTTTTTATGGCTAATGGGCATACACCAATGGGCTAATTGGGCACTTGCTTTTACAAAAGAAGAACTATTAAAAAAATCGTATTTTGAAAATGGCACATAACGTCTATACCCACCAAACAACTCATCTGCACCATCTCCATTGAGCACAACAGTCACATATTGCTTTGCTGCCCTCCCCACATAGTAACTGGGAATGGCTGAAGCATCCATAAAGGGCTCTCCATGCTGAAGAATGATACGATCAATATCCTGTTCCAGTTGATCAAAAGAAATGACTATCTCATGATGATCTGTACCATATTTATCCGCCACTTCTTTTGCCAGGGGAGCCTCATCATATACGCCTTCAAAAGATACAGTAAACGTTTTCAGTTGTTTGACACAACTAGCCGCCATAGCCGTTGTTAATCCACTATCGATACCTCCACTTAAAAAACAGCCAACTTCTAAATCTGAAGATAACATTCTACTCTTTACTCCTTGAAAAAGTAATTCATCAACGGTTTTTAAGGCCTCAGAGAATGGTATAGTAGACTTATCGTTGTACTTCTCTTCAATAGACCACCACTTTTTTTTATCCTTTAGCTTTCCCTGTTTATCTATCACAAGAAATGTCCCAGCTGGTATCTCCTCAACATGCTCATAAGGAGTGCAAGTAGAATGGAAATAACCCAATCGTAGAAAGTCTCCTAAATGACTATAATTTGGCTTTAAAGGAAAAGCCTTTTTAAGCGCATTTAATTCGGAGGCAAAAGCCCATTTATCCCCTTCATTATAACAATACAGCGGTTTTTTTCCGGCTCTATCTCTTGCAAGGAATACTTCTCCACTTTCCCGATCTAAAATCGCCATAGCAAACATCCCATCCATTTCAAGAAGCATCTTTGCACCTAAACTTGCATAGAGTTGAAGAATAGTCTCCGTATCGGAATGACTGCTACAGGTTAAATTGTATTTTTTTCTTAAGTTCTGGTGGTTGTATATTTCTCCATTCCAAATAATCGTCCATTTACCATGATGCATAGGTTGGACACCTCCTGCGATATCTACTATAGATAATCTGAAGTGATAAAAGAATACATGTTCAAAAGAATAGGTATTCTGGGCATCCGGTCCACGGTGATACATCGCACTTTTTACTGCATCAGTATCAACGGGCTGACTATTTATGGTTCCAAAAATTCCACACATCTATTTGACTATTTTCAATATTTTTCGCCGTATGAATTTACTAATTGAGAAAATCACCAATAGTAAATACTTACCAAGATTTATATAACCCAATCGGTACATTTCAAAAAAGTTGGACAACTCTCCTTTTTGCATAGCCCACATATTACTAGATAAACCTACATTACTAAGAACTCCCTTACCTCCTCCATAACAAACAAGTCTATTGTTTAAGACCATCACAGGATGTTTCTTGGTGAGCTTAAGCCATAAATTATAATCCTCAGAATATTTCATGTCTTCTCTAAAACCACCAGCTTCTATAAGGGCATTTTTTCTAGCTATAACTGTGGACGTAAAAACTTTATTTTTAATTAATAAATCTGAAAATTTTATTTTCTCGAAGGCTCTATTTGAATTAATGGTGGAGAACTCTAGGAGGCTACCAACCACTGCATATTCAGCATGCGATTCCAGTTGTTCCATTTGTTTTTGGATTTTCTCCTTTTCCCAGATATCATCTGCATCCAGGAATGCTACCCAATCTCCTTTCGATTCTTTTATACCTCGATTACGTGCCTTTGAAGGCCCGGAATTTTCTTGATTAATTATTCTTATATCTACGCTAAGTCCCTTTATTATTTGAGTTATAACCTCTACTGTATTGTCTGTTGAGCCATCATTCACAACAATAATTTCATCCACTGCCCTCGTTTGATTAGCAATAGACTCAATCGCCTTGCCTATACATTGTTCGGCATTATATGCTGGAATGACTACAGAAATCATGACTCAACCAATTTTTGATCCTTTTCAAATGAAAAAACAGAACTATAGGAAAACATTAGGAATAAAATGACCATCAATCGCATATTTATTAAAGAATTTAATAAAACATCCCCTTTATAATGCACCAATAAATTAAAGGCTATACAAATTAATATTAGTATACTATACTTACTCTTTCCCCTAATGTAGCCTATATACATCATCCTTAAATAGCTCAATATTAAAATTGAACTACCCAGAAGTCCAAAGAACAATACATGACGCATATAACCGGCATCCGTATCCATATAATATTCACTGCCATCCCTATATCTGCCATCGCCAAACAACAAGGTCCTTTCATACACATCAAAATAGAAGTTCTCCAAAAGGTAATCCGACGACTGCGTAGTGATCTCTCCACTCTCCAAATAATTATAATATGCCTCAAAGGCCCAAGGCAATAATTTATCGTTTAACTGACGATATGCCTTTGGTGCAATAATGTTTAAAGATTCGAAAGCTATATAGGGTAAGAATATTAAAATTACAACATACCTCAATATCTTTTTTCTTACAGCTAAGAAGCTCCATAAGAATATGGCTAACGACAAGGCTAAACCAATTAATCCCGTTCTACCTGAAGTAATTACAGAGAAAATGATGAATAGGTATTTTAAAATATCGAATTTTGTCAACTTATGAGCATATCGAAATTTTAATGCTATAATGATAGCACCTATAGATTGAAAGGACGAAAAATCATAATACTTATGCCAGGAAATTGCTAAACCTCTGTGCCCAGTGGTAATAAACTGGTCCAGCCCATTATTATTAGTAAGACCAAAGATAGTATCTCTAAAAGTTGGTGAAATAAGCATTATCAACATCAAGAATCCCTGGAGTGCAAAAACAGAAGTAAGCAAATCAAGAAATTTAGATGGAGTATAGCCCCTATATTTCAAAATATTCACAAGGAGGGAACCAATCAGGTAACATTCCAGCAGTAGGGTAAAACTTAACTCTATCACTTGCATATCACCATCTCCCCTGGTTAAGACTATATAATAGGAATAGAACACCACAAGCCCCACCAAAAACAGCTGAAAAATGACATCTTTTCGAATGTGCAATTGCCGTAATAGTATGGCCTCAGCCGTAATTAAAATTAGGCTGTATTTTGTTGTACTAAAAACCATTCCTGTTATCTGAATTCCGTAAAAGAAAAAGAACAATAACAAGACATAGTATAGGTATCTAATATTATCTGCTTTTATTTCTAAATTCATGATATGTGATTAATAGCTCCTTCAAAATGAATGGAAAATCCCAAAATAATCTATAATATACTCTTTTTGCCAGAGACCGCTGCTTCCAAAGGGAAATCCCATTCCTTTTAGCCCCCTTAACTTTTCTCCAATTGACCTTGTAACTCTTTAAACTAGCATATAATTCGGAAAAGGCTTTTTGGCGATCCTCCCTATCAGGAATATGAGCACAGTATATACTGAGATTATAAAAAACATGGTATAAATAAAACTCATACATGATCCCCTTATAATTTTTCCACAGTTCTTCTTTCTTTAAAAAATCCTCTACCAGCCTTATTACTTTCAAATAATGAAGTCCCTTCAATGAAAAAACTTGTGTTATAGCACCTGGACGAATAATATAATGGTACAACTGCTTAGGAACCCGCACTAATCTTTTAGCTTTAAAAAACAGTCGAGGAAAGGTTGCTACATCCTCATACAGTAATCCTTCAGGAAACCGAATAGCATGATCTATGAATAATTTTCTAGCTATTAATTTATTGCATGAAAAACATTCTACTTCTAAAAACAATCGAGGATTTTCGGCTACCACTATAAGCTCAGGAAAATAAGTAGCTTGTTGATAAATGGTTTTCACTGTCCCATCCTCATATTCACCCCTGACATCACAAAACACAATATCGGCCTTTGCTGCCTCCCCTTTCTTTAGCATACATTGAAACATTTCCTTTTCAATCCAATCATCAGAATCAATAAAAGCAAGGTATTTACCCTTAGCCTCTTCAATCCCAGCATTTCTTGCAGAACTTAGCCCTCCATTTTCCTTATTAATAACACGAATCCTGTTATCCGCCTTTTTGTATGATTCGATGATTCTATCTGAATCGTCTGGACTCCCATCATTTACAATGATGAGCTCAAAATCGCGAAATGTTTGCCCCAGGATACTGTCCAAACATTTCTCTAGATACTTTTCTACATTATACACTGGTACAATGATAGAAAGCTTCAATTTATCTGTTGATTTTTGTTCCATTTTCACCAATACACGCTTTATAATACGCTATATTTTCTGTACTAATTTTATCCCACGTAAAATGATCTTCTATCGTTATTCTCGCGTTATCTGAGATACGTTGTAATTCTTGCTTTTTAGTTAATATATTAGAAATTACCTCCACAGCTTGATCAACATCCTTTACTACAAATCCATTCTGATGATCTACAATTACCTCTCTGAAGGCGGATATATCCCAGCACACTGCCATCCTTGCGCAAGCCATAGCTTCCAACAAGGAAAGGCTGAAATTTTCAATTCTAGAGGGGAAAAACACCAGACTAGAATTCCCTATTTCTTGTATAAGTTCGGTCTTATTGAGATATCCTAAAAACTCGACCTGCTTTTTTGCTTCTTCAGAGAACGTTGGATACATCACCTCTTCAAAATAACTTTTCACCTTTCCAGCTATAAATAATTTAAGCTGAGGATGTTTTTGAACCAATGTATTGAAGGTAGTGACCAATCGATCCATTCCCTTTGCCTCCGAAAGTGTCCCAAAATAAAATATCCTTTGAAAATCGAATACTCGGGAATAATCATATTGCTTGAGCTCTAAGCCATTGTACATGGTTTGAACATCTTCAAGTTGGAAGTATTTCCTCAACATTTCAGATGAAAAATTGGATACTCCTAAACCTTTTCGAACCTTTTTAGCCTGCAATCTTTCAAAATACATAAAGGCCTTATTCATCCTGAAACCCGCTTCGTTGTGCAACATGGTATAGGAACCATGAGATCGAATTATGCAAGGAATGTCAACAGTCAAATAGGCGCCATCTCCCAAATAATCATTCAGTTCGATCAGATCAACTTTACCTTTCTTTATATAATTTTTCACCTCCTTAGCTAGTCTCTTTCTGTCTATACTCAAAAAGGGGATCAACCAGGAAGACAGACCTACAAAGTGTAAAATACGTTCTAAGAAATTATATACCTTCTGGAAATTAGACAACCAACTCTTGAAAAATATTAATTGTACACCCCTTACCTTTTTTTTCAGTGAGCGAGAAGAGTACCCCATTACAGTCACCTGATGGCCTTTTTCAACAAGCACCTTAGAGAGCCCGAAAATAAAATGACCAATTCCACCTGAAGAGGGAAGATCATCATCAAAATATTCATGACTTACAAAGAGTATATGCATTGTATCTTTTCGTTCAGATTTCAAATTATAGATAAAAGATTGAAATATCCCTTTCGACTACTTTAGTCCTTAAATACTAAAAATACAGATAATTAGCTATAATCACAAAAATTCCAGATCTGGTGGAATTCCATTAGAAATAATCTTTTATAGCACGTATTCTATTTTTTAACCCTGGTAAATGTAAATTAAATTATAACTAACAGCCGTGGAGAACCAGTTAACCAGTCCTAATAAATCGTTGATTGCCCCATATTTAACGGTAAAATATGTAACTTAACCAAGAAAACTAGTCTGTTCATCGTTATTAAAATTTTGCATTTTAAATGTTCTTAATTTAGCTGTCTACCAAAACAACAAGATATGCCCATGAATACAAAAACCATATTGGGACTGTTAAGAGTGAAGCATTACATAAAAAACCTATTCATTTTTATCCCTGTTTTTTTTGCAGGTAAAGTAGAAATGGCAACAAGCGTTGAGCTGGCACTGGCATTTCTTTCTTTTTCTATGGCTGCAAGCACCATTTATATTTGGAACGACGTCAAAGACATATTGGCTGACAGAGAACATCCTGTCAAAAAATTTCGCCCTATACCGGCAGGTCTTGTATCTATCCGATCGGCCTATATTATCTCTTTCGCAACGCTATTGATAGCCCTATTCTGTGGGTATAACCTGGGATATTTGGCCCTTTTTATTGTATCAAGCTATATTGTTCTGAATATATTTTATTCTTATTCATGGAAACATATCGCCATTCTGGATGTGAGCATTATTTCCTGTGGATTTCTCCTGAGAGTATTTCTTGGAGGGGTGGCTGGCGGAGTAGATATCTCTCGGTGGTTGATCATTATGGTTTTCCTGTTATCTTTAGGTTTAGCTTTTGGAAAAAGGTATGATGATGTTTTATTGACTGAGGGAGGTATACAAAAGAACATTCGAAAATCAATTATTAACTATAGTGCTGTCTTCCTACGAAATGCCATTGTTACTGTATTTACCATATCTACTGTCTGCTATTTATTGTATTCCATGAACATTACCGGTGAAAATATTGTAAGTTCCAAAAACTTTTACCTGACTAGCTTCCCGGTAATCATTGGCATATTGCGCTATTTAGCAATTATTTTCACGGAAGAAAAATCAGGATCGCCCACCGAAGTCTTATTGAATGATCGATTTCTCCAAATTTCTCTACTCATTTGGATCCTTTCCATTTTGTATTTCCTATACTTTAATGCCCAGGCAATATAAATTATGATTAAAAAAGTAATTTCAAACTGGGGTAATTATCCCAAACAGGAAGCTCAAGTCATAGCCGATACTTATCTAAAAGACATACGCAATAGTATATTGTCTTCTGATTCTCTCATTGCCAGAGGAAATGGTAAAAGTTACGGTGATGCCTCGCTTGGAAATACTGTTTTTTCTACAAAAAGGCTCAATAAACTATTAGATTTTGATGAAAAATCGGGAATTATACATTGTCAATCGGGAGTCTTGCTTTCAGAAATAATTGAATTTTCGGTTCCAAAAGGCTATTTTTTATCCGTTACACCCGGAACAAAACTAATAAGTGTAGGAGGTGCTATAGCCTCCGATATCCACGGAAAAAATCATCATTCCGAAGGATGTTTTTCAAATTTCCTACTATCCTTTGAACTTATGATTGATACCGGTGATGTATTAACTTGTTCGAGGGAGCAAAACTCTGAACTATTTTGGAAATCTTGTGGTGGAATGGGACTTACCGGAATAATTTTATCAGCAAAATTCAAGCTAAAACCAATAGAGACGGCTTATATCAAGCAAATTTCTATTAAATGTTCCAACCTGAAAGAGACCCTTCAAATCTTCGAAAAATCGAAAAAATACACCTATTCCGTAGCCTGGCTTGACTGCTTAAGCAGCGGGAAGCAATTGGGACGGTCTATTGTAATGTTAGGAGAACACGCTAAGCTGGAAGATTTGAATGCCAAGCAAAAAAAGGAGCCTTTACAAATACACCCTAAGGCCAAATGGACCATCCCCTTTCATTTTCCAAACTTCTGCTTGAACCGTTTTTCAGTAAAAGCTTTTAATTTTTTATTTTATAATAAGCAATTCAAAAAGGAAGTAAGTGCTACCGTACATTATGAGCCCTATTTCTACCCTTTGGATATAATTAACGACTGGAATAAAATCTATGGCACAAATGGATTTGTACAATATCAATTTGTATTACCCAGAGAGGGAGGAATAGAGCCACTGGAAAGAATAATTGAAAAAATTGTTTCCAGAGGTATGGGATCCTTTCTGACCGTTTTAAAGACTTTTGGACCGGGAATTCCTGAAGCTCCACACAGCTTTCCAATTGAAGGTTATACCCTGGCTCTTGACTTCAAAGTGACCAATGATCTATTCCCATTTTTAAACGAACTGGATGAAATAGTAGAAAAAAATGGAGGACGAGTCTACTTAACCAAAGACGCCAGAATGGGAGTCCAATTTTGTAAAACCTCTTATCCAAACTTAAAATCCGGTAGTAAATTCAATTCATCACTTTCTAATAGACTTAAACTATGATTGCACTATTCAAGCGATTTTTTCTCAACCTCATTTATGTAATTAGTGCCAGCATATACACTTTAAAAGCCTGCGGCTATTCACTCATAGGAACAGATGACGCCAACATTTACTTTATCTATATGCGAAATCTCGCTAATGGCGACGGATTCGTTTACAATGTCGGGCATGAAAAAGTAGAAGGGTTTACCTCCATCCTATGGACCGTTTTAGGAGCCATTGCTTTTAAAATTAGCTCCAACCCTCAATGGATACTTTTTTGTCTCAATATTCTCTTTATAAGTATTCTAATGACCAAATTATCGGGAATGCTTGAACGATTATTAGAAGACAAAAAACTACAGTACTTGGCTAAATTCACCTTATTATCACTTCTCTTTATCATACCGGGTTATTTCGACTGGACAACATTAGCTCAAATGGAAACAGGTCTTTGGAGTATGTTAATCGTGCTTTCAAGCTGTATTGTTGTAGAAATGAATTGGCATGAAAACTACCGAAAATCAGGAATCCAACTAGCCATCATTATGCTAATTTCATTCTGGACCAGACCTGAAAGCCTCCTGTGGAATCTTATTTTTATTGGACTATTTTTTGGAAATATAAGTTTGAAAAGTAAATCCGTCAAAAAAGGGATTATATCCAGTATCCCTCTGGCAATTGTATATTTCATAGGGCTATTTACACTGATTGCCTGGCGATTGGATTATTTCGGGTACCCACTCCCCAACACCTACTATGCAAAGGTTACGGAAAGTAGACTTAATAACTTATTTCATGGCGCCAACTACTTTCTGAAATATATCATTTTTTACAATCCATTTATTGTTGTGATACTCTCCCTTTTCTTTTATTGGATAGTACAAAACTTCAAAGACAATATTCTATCTGAAAAGAACCGTCCAATTAGTATTTTAATTTTGCTTTCATTGGCCAATTTCGCTATTCCTGCTTTAAATGGAGGAGACTTTTTCCCATATGGAAGATTTTATATCGCTTTAATGCCAATTGTATATACCTTGTTCATCGTTCTACTCATCCAAAAACTAAAAAAACAACTGGAAAAAATCTACTGGAAGACATACGCTATCGTTCTTTTGGGATTATTCATGGTGTCATTTATGCCATTGAAACCAAAATTACTTCAGATCATACCGGATTCACGATTTGAATCTCCAATGAAACATGAATTCAACATTGCTCAGAACGGACGGAATATTGGAAATGGAATGAATGCCTTCTTTGAACAAAACAAATATTACCCCTCACTGGGAGTGACTGGTGCAGGAGGTATAGGATTTACTTACAGAGGCTATATAAACGATGTACTCGGACTCAACAATACCAAGATGGCACATGCTGACAAAAAGCTGTCAGGAGACTTTAAACTAAGAAATCATGCTTCTTTCAACAAAGAAGTTTTCTATGCGCAGGCACCTGAGTTATTTATTATGCCTCGATTGATTTCTGACACCACCAATTTTGAAATATGGGATCATAAAAAAAACGTAGATGATGAATGGTTAAGCCGGGTGTTTAAACATATTTATAACGATGAAAAGTTTAAAAAACTCTACCAACCTGTATTTATCATCAAACAGAAAGATCAAAGCATTGTACATGCCTATATGCATCAGAAACTAAGAGATAAACTAAATCCAGACCTCTATCAAATTATCAATATTAAAAGATGAAACAATCTACCGTACTCCTACTTGGAGCAAAATCTGACCTCGCTCAATCCCTTGCTAAAACTTGGGCAGCCAAAGGAAATAACATCCTTCTTGCAGCCAGAAATATTGAGGAGCTGGAAGCTCAAAAAAAAGACCTTATAACACGATATAATATCACAGTCCAAACGGTAGTATTCGACGCACTTGCATTTGACAGTCATCAATCCTTTTATGATGCCCTACCTCTAAAACCAGACATTAGCATTTGTGTATTTGGCTATTTAGGTAATCAGGAGCAAGCCGAAAACGATTCCAAAGAAGCTTTTCGCATAATGAACACCAATTATTCGGGTGTTGCATCCATATTGAGTGTAATAGCCAATGATTATTGTAAAAAAGAATCCGGAACCATCGTGGGAATTTCCTCTGTTGCAGGAGAGAGGGGAAGACAAAGCAATTATTTCTATGGTTCGGCTAAAGCAGGAATGACAGCATTTTTAAGTGGATTGAGAAACCGTTGTTATAAGAAAAAAGTGCATATAATGACGGTTAAGCCTGGCTTTATGTATACGCAAATGACTGAGGGAATGCCTCTGCCTAAATCACTTACTGCTAGTCCCGATAAGGTAGCCAAATATATCTACCGCGCTACGCTGAAACAAAAAAACAATATATATGTTTTACCCATCTGGCGATTAGTTATGTTCATCATTCGGAATATTCCTGAATTCATCTTTAAGAAACTAAATCTATAAGTTTTTATAAATACTTCATTGGAGGAAAATCATTGACTTGCTCATGGGCCAAATCCATATAATACTTATCACTTGAACTATCACCATAGGCATAAATTTTTTGGAAAATTTTTAGGTCATACGTTTCTTTCAAACGTATGACTTTTTCTTTTCCATGACAATTCCTACCGATCAACCTTCCTTGAAATTCACCATTTTTAAATGCCATTTTCGATGAAATCAAACTATAAGATGTATCTCTTATCCAGGCCGATAACCACAATTCACAAGAGGCCGTTATAATTAAAATCTCATGACCTTCTTTCTCATGCCAATCCAATCGATCCTGCATTTCCTTACGAACCATAGCTTCTATCTTATTTTGAGCAAATCTTTCACCCATTTGACGAATCCAGGTTTCCTTCTTATTCCAAAAGAAGAAAGATAAAGTCCATTCTTTAAGTAATTGATTGTCCAATATTTTCAACCGCTCTAAAACGATCAAAGGAATGATAAAGAAGAAGTATAAATAAGTATAGCCCTTACCAAAACAAAACTTATAAAACTCTATCATAGTGTCTCGTTCTGTAATCGTGCCATCCAAATCAAAAATAGCAAGCGTTTGGCCAATTTTTCGCATAGTATAGGCTTTATTTATGAGCCTTTGCAATTTACAAAAAGAATCTTAAATTTGTTTTTCTGGATACAAATTGAAAAAGTAGAAAGACTATTGAATGATTAAAAAGATTATAACATTTGGAACATTTGACCTTCTTCATGTAGGTCATTTAAATATTTTAGAAAGAGCCAAATCTCTAGGAGATTATCTAATTGTTGGTGTTTCAACCGATGAATTAAATTATAGCAAAAAGGCCAAATTCCCTATTTACAGCCAAGAAGAACGTAAAACCCTTATCAATGCATTGAAAATTGTTGATGAGGTATTCTTTGAAGAATCTCTGGAGTTGAAACGCAGTTATATTTTGAAGCACAAAGCAGATACTCTGGTAATGGGAGATGACTGGGCCGGTAAATTTGATGAATTTAATGATATCTGTGAAGTAGTCTATTTTCCAAGAACACCTTCTATTTCAAGCACGGAAATAATCGAAATAGTTAAAAAAATTAAATAAATATAAAACCTGATTTCTTTCAGTCCTTATAATTTAGGTTTTAGTACAAAACTCAAACAGCTGCTTACAATTTGACCCATTAGGGTCAAAGTCATTGATCAACTCATTTACACCCTTCCTTTCTTTTTTAAACGAATCTTTGACTAGAGATTCCTCAATAGCTTGTAAAGTTTCAGGCCAATCTTTTACCATTGAGCCACTCACTATATCGCTATAATCGAAATTGAAGGTTCTTATTTTTTTATACAATTCAAAATCAAAAACAGTATGAATAATGGGCCTGTCTAAAACCAGGTAATCCAATATTAAACTAGAATAATCGGACAATAATACATCGATATCCTTCAGTAAATAATAAATATCATTCAACTCGCTTCCTTCAACCAATTTCACTCTATTCTGGTTCGATGAGGAGTTCATATCATCGTTAGCCATGGGGTGCATCTTAACCAGGAAAACGGCATTCAACTGCTCCATTAATGCTTGTAATTTACCTGAGTCAAACTGATAATTTTCAAAAATATCAATAGGCCCATACTCTGCATAAGCTGCAAATTCGTTTTGTTCCCGATAGGTTGGACAATACAAGATAAAGCGAACTTCCTTTCCAAATTTTGTACGGTAAGAATCAATTATCTTTTCACTTCCCTCTTTAATGTATCCATCATACCTTGGCATACCCATTTTAGACAACTGCCTTATAGGTTGGTAACTGTTGATATAATAATTATTCATTACCGGTCTGAATTTTTCCGAGGTGATAAAAAAATGATTCCATTTTTGAGGGTACCAAATTTTGTAAAACCATCTTTTCAAGATACTTGCTGGTGGAATATTCCCTATTGTTTTAATTGGCATTCCATGCCATAGATTATATAAAACAATCCCATTCGTAAATTCATTACAAAGATCATTTTTACCATGTGTGGTAAATCCCTTTCCTGCTCTTAAACAAATCCATTTAGCCCGCCAACTGTTCTTTTTTTCCACCTGAAATCCTTCACTTTTCAGTTTCTGATAAATAGCATCGGAATTGGTTATCCACACAGCCCCTATTTCGGGATGATTCGAATGGATGTATTCAAAAAAGTAACGGGTATTGTCAGAGAAGCTATTCCCGATATTACAACCAAATACCCATAGGTTTTTCTTCCGTGGAAATAGGTAAGATAAATACCAAAAGGGTAATAATATAAGTTTCAATAACATCATTTTCCTCTGAAATATTTATAAGTGGCCACCGATCTATAGGTTAAAACAAATATCTGGAATAATAAGAGCATAACAAGAATCGTCTCAATTTCTATTTGTTTATACAATATAACAACGGCAACAACATATAACAAAGTTGCATAAATAACACTTTTATTGGCATCTTTAGCCCTTCCTACAGCTCCTAACAACGGATAACCCAACATCATGGAGGGTACTTGAAACAATAGAATGAATCCGAAAAAGGATAAATACTTAGCCGCTGGGATATAAGCATCATCAAAAACTAATGATATTGCCAGTTCAGAAAAATAATATAATATAAATGCACCAATAATTGTTACAAAAACAATCCCAATGAATAACTTCTTATACAATTTAATGTTCCGTTTCTTCGCCATATATGGATACAATACATCCTTAACAGGAGACAAAAGAGTAAGTGCGAAATTGTAACATCTTTCAGCTATCGCGTATAAGCCAAGACTAGCATTTCCTTTTATATCACCTATTATCACGGTATTTAAATATCCAAACAAAGAAATTGCCACACTCGAGTAAAAAAATGTACTACTTTCTCTTAATAAGTAAAGTAGTTTAATCTTTTTTGGTATGAAAATTTGTATATCAAATCGTTTTACCGCCAAATAAATAGAAATAATAGCCACGGATAACTCTGGAATAGACAAAACCAATGGATATAAATAATAATCTTCCTTTTCACGAATCAAAGTAAAAACCCCAATGGTAAATAATAACTTAGAAATAAAGACAAATAAGGTTAGGTATTGCATTTTTTCAACTCCCTGGAAAAACCACTTTGGTATCAATGCATTCCCAATTACATAACCTAATATATATATATACAACAGATAATCTTCCTGTAATTTATCGATATAAATCACAAAAGGAATAAAGGCCAATAATAAGAAAACACTCAAGGAGCCTTTTAATAACAATATTCCATTAAAAATCTCATCCCTTCTTTGCTTATGATTTCTAAATACTGAAATATTTTTTGGCCCACTTAAGTTAAAACCAAAATCACTTAATACCATTAGAATACTTACAATTGCCATTGCAAATACAAGTCTACCAAATAATTCTTTACCGAATACATGGGTAATATAGACGAAGGTTATTAATGGGAATAAATAATTCATCCCCTGAATCAAAACCAGGGAAGAAAAATTCTTCACCAGTGGGTGCTTAATTGTTTCTTTTAACCTCTGCATAGTTCGTTATTCTTTCCAAACGAATAGTATTTTCATTGTTATTTTGAATAGAGATTTCAACTTTCCTTCCTTTAAAGCTTTAAAAGCATAAAACATTGCTAATTTCTTATAACCTATCATTCCACTTAGATAAAGTGCAGCATCTCGATACATTTTTTCCTTAGCCTCCTGATAAAAAGCAGAAGTTTGATGTTTTTCAAGGATTTTTTCCATTTCCGCATACATCCTATGGTAATTTCCATGAGAATTTCCAGAATGAATTCGATAATAAGCAAAAACCTGATCCATATATCCTATTGGATACTTTTCAGCTATCCGTAACCACATGTCCCAATCTTCAATTGCTAAATCCTCATCCCAACCACCTACTTCTTCAATTACACGCTTTCGAACCATTACACTAGGAGCCAAAATAAAAATATCTTTTAGTATCAGCTTTTTAAACAGTCCTTCCTCCCTAAATGGATAACTAATTTTCTCGCCAATAGCACCTTTCTCATCTAGCTCAACTACATCACCACAAATCAAAGCATGACCTGCATAATTGTCTAAAAAATCGGCTTGTAATTTCAATCTATCAGGAGCCAAAACATCGTCTGAAGCGATCACTACCAAATATTCCCCTTTTGCTTTTTTTAGTAATTTATTCAAGGTCGGTGTAAATCCCATATTGGCCTGTGATTCAAAATAAAATCCATAGGTTTTGGATAATTCTGTCAATACCTCTACACTGGAATCTTTGGACCCGTCATCAATGACCAGAAACTCAAAATCAATCCCATTTTGACTATAAATACTCTGTACCAAATCTTCCACAAAATTTGCGTGATTGTAACAGGAAGTCAATATGGAAACTTTAGGATTATTATCCATCCTAGGCCTTTTTATAATTATTTATAGAAGTAATCACTTTATCTACTTCTGAAGCTGTCATAACCGGGCTAATAGGGATACTCAATACCTCTTCTGCCATCTTTTCTGTTATGGGAAGTTCCAAATGATTGAAGGATTCATAAGCCATCTGCTTATGAGGAGGTATTGGGTAGTGAATTAACGATTGAATACCTTGTTCCAACAAATAAGCTTGCAAATCATCTCTTTCATCACATCGAACAACAAACAAGTGCCAAACATGGGCATTTTCATCGGTACAGTTGGGCAATTGAATATACTTATTGTTTATTTCATTGCGATACCTCATGGCTATAGCTCTTCGCCTATTATTAGTGGTATCTAAATCTTTTAGCTTAATGGAAAGAACAGCAGCCTGAATTTCGTCCATTCTGGCATTTAATCCCCGAGAATCGTGAACATATTTTTCCTGAGAACCATAATTCGCTAATTCCCTTACAACTTCTGCCAATTGCTCATCGCTAGTGGCGATAGCTCCTGCATCACCTAGCGCTCCTAAATTTTTACCCGGATAAAAACTAAATCCCGCAGCATTGCCTAAAGATCCACTTTTGCAGCCATTCCAACTAGCTCCAATGGCCTGAGCATTGTCTTCAATATGTACTAAATTATACTTGGATAAAATGCTTTTTAAAGCCTCTGAATAGGAAATTTGACCGTATAAATGAACATTTAAAAGTGCCTTTGTCTTTGGTCCTATTTTTTCTTCAATTTTTGAACAATCTATATTGAAATTATTAGCATCTGGTTCTATAAAAACAGGTATTAGCCCCGATTCTGTTATTGCCAAAATGGACGCTACGAAGGTATTAGCAGGCACCAAAACTTCATCCCCTATTCGTAATTTCCCTAGTTGAATATATCCTTTAAAAATAAGCCTCAATGCATCTAAGCCGTTGGAACAAGCAATTGCATGACGGACTCCAATATATTCAGATAATTTTTCCTCAAAGACCTTGTTCTTAGCTCCTTGAATATACCATCCAAGGTCTAAAACATCCTTAATCTCTTTATTTATCTCTGTTCTATATTGTTCATTTATTTTATGTAAATCCAAAAATTTTATCATCCTCTTGTAATTTCACCATTCTTCCAACAATAGGATTTACCTGATTTATCTTTTAAATCTTCGGATAAAATATCCCCATCTTTGGAAATATAGCCGTGAAACTTTGCTGGATTCCCTAGCCACAATTCAAAATCAGGAAGATCCTTCGTTAAAACTGAACCTGCACCCAACATAGCATATTTCCCAATACTCAATCCGGGTAAAATGGTAACATTAGCTCCCAGGGAGGCACCTTGACCTATTAAGGTCTTAGGAAAAACATCCGGATATTTTTTTGATCGAGGATTTAGGTCATTCGTAAAGGTAGCATTGGGACCTATAAATACCTTATCAGCTATGTAAATGCCATCCCATATCTGAACGCCAGACTTTATAGTAACCTCATTGCCTATAACAACATCATTTTCTATAAAAACCTGACAATTTATATTACAATCCCTCCCTATACTTGCTCCCTTCAACACAACGGTAAACTGCCAGATCTGAGTTCCTTCTCCTATCCTGTCTGATTGTACGTCGGCTAATGGGTGAATCTTAGGCATCTTTATAGGCTATAAATTCTTTTAAATCTCTTATATAATCCAACTCATCATACTGCTCCGAAGCCAACACCAGGCAAATCGATCCTGAAGAAAAGTTTTTAAGCTCTCTCCAAATCCCCGGCTGCATAAGTAAAGCATCATACGGCCTATTTAAACTGATGGTTCTTTTCTCTTTTCCATCAAATAGCTCCACATCAAAACTACCACTTGCAGCAACTATCAATTGATATAAGCCCCTATGCGCATGTCCTCCTCGCTCTTCCCCTCCTGGAACATCGTATAGGTAATATACTCTTTTTATAGGAAACGGGATGGTGTCTTCTCCAGTTATAGCAGATAGATTGCCCATAGGATTTTCCACCTTCGGCAATTTAATTTTTATACAATCTGCTATATTAGTTATCCTGCTCATCCCTGCTTATGTTGAAGAAACATGTCCCAATCTCGAATATAATCTTGTGGTGTATACAAGGTATCAGCGAGGCAAATAGCCAGCGAATTTGTAGAAAAATTCTCCATTCTTCGCCAAATGCCATTAGGAACATATAGGCCATAATAAGACCTATTTAATTGTATTATTTTTTCATTTTCACCATCTGAGATAACTACATCGAAACTCCCGGAAAGTGCAATAATAAATTCATTTTGTTTTTTAAAGGCATGTCCACCTCTTATTTGCCCGCCAGGAACATCATAGATCCAATACGATCGTTTGATATCGAAAGGTATATGCCCACCACTTTCTACAAAGGATAAATTTCCTCTGACATCGTGAATTTTGGGTAAATCTATTATGTAGACATCTTCTATTGACATTATTGGTTTAATAGGTTTTTTAAGTAGACTCCATATCCACTTTTTTCGTACTTCTTCGCCAATACTAATAACTGATCCGAATCAATATAACCGTGTCTGTAGGCGATCTCTTCTAAACAACCAATTTTAAATCCTTGGCGGTCTTCAATCACCTGAACAAATTGACCAGCTTGCATTAAAGATGTAAAAGTTCCCGTATCAAGCCAAGCAGTTCCCCGGTCAAGTATACCTACTTCTAGTTCCTGCATTTCTAAATAAGCACTATTTACATCTGTAATTTCATACTCACCACGAGCAGAAGGCTTTATTGTTTTAGCGATTTCTACCACCCTGTTATCGTAAAAATACAATCCCGGAACAGCAAAATTAGATTTAGGATTTGCTGGTTTTTCCTCTATCGATATGGCTTTATTGTTTTCATCAAATTCAACAACACCGTATCTCTCCGGGTCATTTACCTGATAGGCAAATACACAAGCACCTTTTACGTTCACCTTAGAACGCAATAAGGCTCCCATTCCAGATCCATAGAAAATATTATCACCCAAAATTAGGGCTACAGAACTATCGCCGATAAACTCTTCGCCAATTACGAATGCCTGAGCCAAGCCGTTCGGGACCTCTTGAACTGCGTATTCAAATTTACATCCGACACTGGATCCATCTCCCAATAGGCGTTGAAATGCCTCCCTATCGTGGGGAGTAGTAATAATTAAGATTTCTCGAATACCCGCTAGCATCAAAACAGACAATGGGTAATAAATCATCGGCTTATCGTATACCGGTAATAATTGCTTGCTTGTTGCTAATGTTAAAGGGTGCAATCTAGTTCCAGATCCTCCTGCTAAAATAATTCCTTTCATCGTTCAATTGAATTAAAATCCCTACCAGTAAATCAATAGGTTTTGCCTAGGATTTGTACTGTTTTTTATAATATTCGATATAACTGCCAGAGGTAATATGAGCTAACCATTCTGAATTGTCTAAATACCAATCTATGGTCTTTTCTAATCCTTCTTCAAATTGCAGGGAAGGAGACCATCTCAACTCCCTGTTAATTTTAGTCGCATCGATTGCATAGCGCTTATCATGACCTGGTCTATCTTTCACAAATTGGATTAACTTTTCGGAACTACCTGGCACACGATTCAATCTCTTATCCATCAATCGACATAATACATGGATCAAATCCAAATTGGTCCATTCATTGAATCCACCAATATTGTAGGTCGCCCCCATTTCTCCTTCATGAAAAACAAGGTCAATTGCACGGGCATGATCTACTACATATAACCAATCACGGGTATATTGACCATCCCCATATACCGGTAATGCTTTTTGTTCTTTTATATTATGGATAAAAAGCGGAATCAACTTCTCAGGAAATTGATTGGGACCATAGTTATTAGAACAATTGCTAATTACTACTTGCAAACCATAGGTTTCTTGATAAGCTCTTACAAAATGATCCGATCCAGCTTTAGATGCTGAATAGGGTGAGTTGGGAGAATAGGATGTAGTCTCTGTAAATAAACCATCTTTACCTAAGGTTCCATACACCTCATCAGTAGAGATATGATAAAAAAGATGTTTTGACAGGTTTTCTTTCCAATAACTTTTTGCTACGTTCAATAGGTTAACTGTCCCTATAATATTGGTTTTCACAAAGGCTAAAGGATCGTGAATAGACCTATCTACATGACTTTCTGCTGCCAAATGAATGACATCTGTAATATCATACGTTCGGAATATTTTCTCCAATACTTCTGCGTCATTGATATCAGCCTTCAAAAAGCTGTAATTATCTTTACCCTCTAAATCGCTAAGATTTTCAAGGTTCCCCGCATAAGTAAGCGCATCCAAATTAACTATTTTGTATGCCGGGTATTTATTTACGAATAACCTTACCACATGAGAACCTATAAATCCAGCTCCTCCAGTAATTAGAATATTTTTTTTCATATCTCTAATCTACTCGTTAGACTATCATTTCCTTTCAGTCTCAGAAATAAACTCTTCATTTCCAACAAACCAGTCATAGGTAATTTGGAGTCCTTTTTTCATTGAAAACTCGGGCTGATAACCTATCAATTTCTTTGCCTTATCTATGTTTGCCAATGAATCCCTAATATCCCCCATTCTATTTGGTCCATGAATGGCTACCAGGTTACTATCACCAGCTAAATTTAAAGCAGACCATAATTCATTCAAGGACGTTCTTTCCCCAAAGGCGATATTAACTACCTCATGACTTTCTAATGTTTCACAACGAAACATGGCTTTTATATTCGCTTGTACCGCATTGTGTACAAAAGTAAAATCTCTTGTTTGCAAACCATCACCATTAATTACTGGAGATTTGTCGTCTACCAACGCTTGAATAAACAAAGGTATTACTGCGGCATAAGCACCATTCGGGTCCTGTTTTGGACCAAATACATTGAAGTACCTCAATCCGATACTGTGCATTCCGTATACACCAGAATATACATTAGCGTACAGCTCATTCACATATTTTGTAACTGCATAAGGTGATAGTGGATTACCGATATTCTCTTCAACCTTTGGTAATGATTTAGAATCCCCATAGGTAGAGGATGATGCTGCATATACAAATCCTTTTACTTTAGATTCCTTTGCTGCATTCAGCATATTTAAGAAACCACTAATATTAACGGCATTACTTGAAATAGGATCTACAATAGACCTGGGGACAGATCCTAAAGCAGCCTGATGAGACACGTAATCAACACCTTCCAAGGCCTTCATACACGTTTCGAAATCTCTAATATCCCCTTCTACAAATTCAAAAGAAGGATGATTTTCAAAAGGTCTGATATTTTTAGAATACCCATTTGAAAAATTATCCAATACTCTCACCTTAGACGCTCCATACTCCAGTAAATACTGAACTATATTTGAGCCTATAAAGCCAGCTCCTCCTGTTACCAGGAAAGATTTACCAATCAGCTCCCCTTCGTGGTATTTTGTAAAGTTTTTTTCCATTATAATCTAGCGTCCACCAATTCTTTATTGAAAAAGGATTTAACATCGTAAACCACGCCTTCTTCCATCAATACCTCTTGCATATCCAGTGTCTTGAATTCCTCATGAGAAACTGTAAGCACCACTGCATTGTATTTTTTATCCAGCTTGGATAATAGGTCAATTCCATATATCTGCTTAACCTCTTCATCTGAAGCCCAAGGGTCGTATACATCCACATTGAAATGATAAGATTGTAATTGCTTTATCACATCAATCGCTTTGGTATTTCTAATGTCCGGACAATTTTCTTTGAAGGTAATTCCCAGAACCAATACATCTGCATTTTTAATTTGAATGTCCTTTGCTACCATCAATTTAACCACCTCAGAAGACACAAAAGACCCCATGGAGTCGTTCATTCTTCTTCCAGCCAATATTATCTCTGGATGATAACCCAACTCTTGTGCTTTTTGTGCCAAATAAAAAGGATCAACACCAATGCAATGACCACCAACTAAGCCCGGTTTAAAGGGTAAAAAATTCCATTTAGTCCCAGCAGCTGCCAAGACCTCTGTGGTATCAATCTCCATCAAAGAAAAGATTTTAGCCAATTCATTTACAAAGGCAATATTGATATCCCTTTGTGCATTTTCAATTACCTTAGCCGCTTCGGCAACCTTTATTGATGAAGCCTTAAAGGTTCCTGCCACAATAATTTCACGGTATACCGAGTCAATTATTTCAGCCGCTTCATCTGTAGATCCAGAGGTTACCTTTTGAATTTTGGTAACGGTATGTTTTTTATCTCCCGGATTAATTCTTTCCGGAGAATACCCTACAAAGAAATCTTCATTGTATTTTAATCCTGAGACACGCTCCAATACTGGAACACACTCTTCTTCTGTCAATCCCGGATAAACCGTAGATTCATACACTACGATATCTCCTTTTTTAAGGACTTCACCAATAGACTCACTCGCTTTTATCAAAGGAGTCAACACCGGTCTATTGTATTTATCTACTGGAGTAGGAACCGTAACAATATAAAAATTGGAATCGGCAATAATCGACTTTTCCGATCCGAAAAATAGTCCTGTATTTAAATCATTTTGACTTTTCAGGACAGATACCAGATCATCTCCAGCAACTTCTAAAGTATCATCTATTCCTTCCTTCAACCTGGCAATACGGCCAGTATTGATATCGAATCCACACACGGGGTATTTCTTAGCAAATTCCACTGCTAAAGGTAAACCCACATAACCCAGTCCAATAATACTTATTTTGATATCAACCATTTTAAATAAACGCTTCTAATTTATTTACCAATTCTGAAATACTCAAATCCAAGATCTTCCATCGCCTGATCATTAAATTGATTTCGGCCATCGAAGAATATACTTGACTTCATACGTTTGGACATTTCATCAAAATCCGGAGACCTAAATTCTTTCCATTCTGTATGTAATATAAGCGCATCTACACTATCCAAAACGTCATATTTATTGTTACAGTAGGTCACTACTGCTTCATATGGTTTCAGATAATGGTCCTTCGCTTCTTTCATGGCTTTTGGATCATACACCTTGAATTTTGCCCCCAAAGCAGACAATATTTTCACCGTATAAATTGCTGTTGATTCACGCATGTCATCCGTTTCCGGTTTGAAGGATAATCCCCAAATCCCAAATGTCCTATCAGATAAATCCGTTCCAAATCGCTTTTTAACTTTTTCAGCTAAAATAGTTTTTTGAACATCGTTTACTTTTTCAACGCTATTGATAAGCCTGGTTTCATAACCATTATCCAGTGCTATTTTTGACAATGCCTTTACATCTTTTGGAAAACAAGAACCACCATAACCACAACCTGGAAAGATAAAGTTATAACCGATACGACTATCAGAACCTATTCCCTCTCTTACCATATTTACATCAGCACCTATGCGCTCACATATATTGGCCATTTCATTCATGAAGGAAATCTTAGTTGCCAACATGGCATTCGCAGCATACTTTGTCATTTCAGCTGAACGTACATCCATAGTAATCAATCGGTCTCTTGTCTTAAAAAATGGATTGTACAATTGTTTCATGATTTCCAGGGAGGACGCATTATCTGCACCAACAACTACCCTGTCAGGTTTCATGAAATCATTTACTGCAGCTCCCTCCTTTAAAAATTCAGGATTTGAAATAATATCAAAATCAAAAGAACAATTTCTAGCATCTAATTTTTGCTGAATAGTAGCACGTACTTTATCTGCAGTTCCCACAGGAACAGTAGATTTATCTACTACAATTAAGTCTCCTTGCAAATGTTCTCCTATAGAAGAGGCTACACTAAGGACATATTGTAAATCTGCAGAACCATCATCCCCCATAGGTGTACCAACTGCGATGAACGCTATTTCAGCATTGTGTAGGCCTTCAGCAATTGAGGTAGTAAATTTCAAACTACCTTTCTGGAAGTTCTTTTGAACCAACTCTTTTAAACCTGGTTCATAAATGGGGATTTCTCCCTCCTTTAATTGAGCTATTTTATGGTCGTTTGTATCTACACATACAACACTGTTTCCCATCTCAGCAAAGCAAGTTCCTGTCACCAATCCGACATAACCTGTTCCAATTACCGTTATCCTCATAAATCTATTTATCGTTTTTATCGATTGTTTTTACCAAACCACCGACTAAAAAACCCTTTCTTTTCATCTTCTACATAATAGCCATAACCATAGCCGTAACCGTAGCCGTAGCCATAACCATAACCGTATCCATAACCGTAACCGTAACCATACGTATCCTCAATTTTAAAGCCATTCAGCGCAATCGAAACATTCTTCAACTTTCCAGTTTCATACTGCATATCAATGGACTTTATCATTGATTTATAGGTGACACCTTGCCTGGTAACATATACCATTCTATCTGTTAATGGATATATTAAATAAGCATCTGCGACAATACCCATAGGAGCTGTATCAATTACAATACGCTCATAGCTACCTTTTAATTTTTCAATCAAATCTTTGAATTCCTGAGAATCCAATAATTCGGCCGGATTAGGAGGAACGGGCCCCGAAAGGATTACATCTACATTCTCCACTTCCGTTGTATTGATTATCTGATCCAAGCTAGCTTGGTTGACCAAATAATTACTTAAACCTAATTCATTTTGGAGATTAAACTCACGATAAATTTTAGGTTTTCTTAAATCCGCCCCTATCAATAAAGTCTTCTTACCAGAACTACCGTACATACAGGCAAGATTTATAGAAATAAAGGTCTTCCCCTCCCCAGATAAACTAGAAGTAAACATAATTGTTTGTTGCTCCTTGTTTTTGGTTAGGTAATTTAAATTAGTTCGAATTCCTCTTATGGACTCCGATAATTTTGACTTTGGCTGTGCAATTACAGGAAGATCCTTCTTAGAAATGTCCATTGCTACTGTTCCAATAATTGGAACATTGGTAAGGTTTTCAATATCCTCAGGAATCAAAATAGTATTTCTGAAATATTCCCTAGTGAATATATATGCAAATGGTATAACCAACCCAATCAAGAAAGCCATGATATAATTTAACTTTCTCTTAGGTCCAATCGGCTCATACCCCATATCTACCGCTGGATCTATCACCTTATGTTGTGAACCTATAGCTGCTCGTACCATCCCAGCCTGGTATTTTTTCTCCAAAAGAAAGCTGTACATCTTATTATCAATCATAAAATCTTGCTCCTTGGAAATCATACCTTTTTGGATGGAAGGCAACACCTTTTTTTCCTTTGCTAAGGTATTAATCTTTGTTTGAATGATCCAGACATTTCTTTTAGTATTTCCAATCAAATTGGTTACATTCTCTAATATGGCATCTCTAGTATTATTTATCTGAGCTTGAACCGCTATAACCTCGGGATGTCCAAGACTTTTACTACTGGTTAACTCCTCCTTGTCCAGTCCCAAAGTATGCAACTTATTACTCAAACTAATAAGTAAGGGATCTTCAATCCCCGCTACAGATGGAGCTATCAAATTAGTATAATCATCATTCTTCTTCAGATATGTAGATATACTTTGAAAGTAAACAAGCTTATTATCTAGTTCCAACAACCGATCTTCGTACTTTTCTTTCCTTCGTATTAGCTCCTTAGATTCAAAACCATAATCGACTACCCCACTACTTTCCTGAAAATCTGAAAGATCGTCACCAGACTTTTTAAGATTCAAACTCATTCTCCCCAACTCTCCATCAATAAAATCCATGGTGCGTTTGGACTCCTCCCGTTCACCATTTGTACTTTCATTGATATAGATGGAGGTAAGTGTATTCAAATAATTGGTAATCTTTCGCTTATTGGGCCCTACCATATAAACCTTCAAAACAGAAGCATCCTTAACTGCTGTAGTAGTTAGAGAGTTATTGTATTTTAGCACAAGTGATTGATAATCGTGAAATTTAAAAAGATACTCTCCTTTATGAAAATTCACATTTGGCTGTAGCTCTAAGGTAAATTGAAATAACTCGTGTTCCACCAAATCACCAAAGCGGTAGGTGCCAGTATCTATCAATCGATTATTAGCTTGGATAAACTGTATATTCCGGGTAGAATAATTATAACTCCTAACTGCTTCTGGAAGTAAAATTGAAAGACGGTACTCCTCCTCATTCAGGACACTGACATTGAACTCAATGTTAAGCAACTGGTAGGAGTCAAAATTATAATTCACATAAAATGGACATTTATCATATATCTCAGATAGTTTATATCTTTCCTTTTTAAAATAAGATACCTCAAAATCTAATTGTGAAATAACCTTTTTAGTCATCTCCTTAGACGTGAGCACTTCCACTTCATTCAAGAAAAACTCACGTGGACGTGTCATTACTAATTTCTGAGAAAGATCCTGAGCAGCATTATCGACGATCTTATCTGGAGAAATAAGAATACTCGTCTCAAGTTGATAAATATCTACTGCATATCGATTTTTAAATTCCGCAATAGTTAGAAATACCACTAAGGAAATAGTAAAGAGCTTCCAATTTCCAAGAATTTTTGCATAGATAGACCTCAAATCTACCTTATCAACCAGTGATTTCTCTTTATTTACAGATCTTTTATCATCATGCATACATCCTATTTTAATTACTATTCAAAAAGTTAACCAACAGCAGAGTCGATGTCAACATAGAGAATACAATTTGCACCGTACTAGCGCCATTTACACCTATTCCCCAACTTTTCATTGGTAAAGGCTGTATATATACCACATCTCCCGGTTGAATGAAGTAAAAATCCGATGTAAAGATATCCTGAGTCGTTAAATCAACATAATAGACCTTTACCTCATCGTTAGATCTTCGAACTATTTTCATCTTTCTTCGATCTCCAAACGACGTTATATCCCCTCCTTTAGAAATCACATCAAATATGGTTACATTGTTTTCATAAAATGTGTATTTCCCTGGCCTGTGAACTTCTCCTAAAATGGTTGCCTGAACACCACTTGGCTTAACTGACACAACCGCATTTTTAAAAGAGATTTCAGCACGCACACTTATATCATCGGTAATTTCCTTTATGGTTTTTCCAAAAACATACACCTCTCCAATTAAAGGTAGATCAATATAACCATCGGAATCTACCGAATAGCCAGTCAAGTAAAACAATCCTTCATTTGCATAGCCAGCATTTAAGGTTGGATTTGTCAACACCTCACTATCTATAGTCTTAACGGTGACAAATAAAATATCATTATATCCAACAACATATTTTTCTCTCTTTAATATATAGGCTTGATTCTCCTGCTTCCGTTCTGTCTGTAGGTATACCGTTTCACTTAAAGGAATACAGCTTTGAAGCAAAATTGCTATTAACACTAAATTCAACCATTTCTTAACTATTCTTCTCATTTTTTATTTTATTACAGTCGTAACTAACGAATATACCTGTTTTTAAAGACAATTACAAGTTTCAAAATTGAACAAAAAAAGCCCGTACCAAATATTTGGTACGGGCTTTTTTTTATATTATATCAATGGGTTAGCTTAAAAGAGATCGGCACTGTGTACTTTGTACGTACAGGCTTTCCTCTTTGTTTAGCTGGCTTCAAACTTGGAAGTAGATTAACCAACCTTAATGCCTCTTTCTTCAAATCAGGATCTGATCCCTTTACTACTCTCGCATCTGTAATTTTTCCATCTTTACCGATAACGAACTCAACATAAATTCTTTCTTGTATATTCATCTCCTTTGCCATAGGAGGATATTCAAAATTCTTGCTGATCCTTTTCATCATCTTTCGCTGAAAACATTGAACCCTTTGATCCTTTGGTACGTCTTCACAGCCTGGGAAAATTGGTTTATCTTCTACCGCAGCAAAGTTGATGATTTCATCTACTTCTTCGTCAGTATCTTCATCGATTTCGACAACGTCTTCTTCGTCGGATTCAACATCTTGGATCACCAGCTCCTCTTCGAGCTCCACATCATCCTCAACTATCGTAATCACCGGTGGCGGTGGTGGCGGCGGTGGCGGTGGTGGCTTTCTTTCTTGCTGAGTGATCGTAATCTCCTCTTCTTCGATATCTTCTACCTGAAGCTCTCCTAAACTACTTATAGTTTGAGGTTCATAGAACTTTAAATTGATAAAAAACAAAGAAAATCCTAAGGCGAATACCAACCCTATCAACACGAATGTTAAGCGCTTTCTTTCCAAATCTTTTTTAGGATTCTTTTTCTCCAGCATGGTCCTTCGAATTATTAATTTATTTGCACGAATTTATTAAAAAAAAACACAAGACAAAGACTTCCTCTCGAATAATTTCTATAATTTTTCTACCCTGAAGCCCTTTACTCCCTCACCATTTAGAGCCAAATAGCATAATGTTAGGGTATATAAACTACTTAGAATGAGAAAACAAATCTTTATCATCCGTAGCTATTGGTAAAAAAAAAGGTATCTACTCAACAACTAAAATCTTACCTATAATTTAAAGTCATAAATCATACCAAAATGACAGAAGCCTATTCTTTTTTCATCTTTAACCTAAACAATAATGAATCAATCCAAACTAAAAACGATAGGCACTGTATAACGGACCGCGACAGGTTTTCCCCACTGTGACGCAGGCTTCATTTTTGGAATAGACCTAACAAGCCTTAAGGCTTCTGCTTTCAAATAAGGATCATTACCTATTGCAACTTGTGCATTGGTCACTTTACCATTTTTATCGATTTCAAAAGTCACATATATTTTCTCTTCTATGTTCATTTCGATTGCCATAGGTGGATATTTAAACTTCTGTACAATATCCATCATCACTCGCTGCTGAAAACAACTCAAACGCTCTTCTTTTGGCACGGTTTCACAACCAGGAAAAATGGGCAGGTTGTCCACCATAACAAAAGGAACAACAACATCTAAATCATCCAAATCATTAGGATCTATAGGATCATCAACATCAAATAAGGTATCGGAATCATCAAACTCTACATCAAGAGGGGTAAAATAATCATGCAATTCAATCTTATTATCAACAATGATTAATTCAACAGGAGGAGGAGGAGGAGGAGGCGGAAGAGGCTTAGGTTTTGGTCGAGTAATCGGGATGACAAAATCGTCCTCCTGACCAATGGTAGAAGGCTCCCAAATCTGAACTTTTCTTTCTGTACTTTCCCAATTTATGGCAGCCAAGGAAATTCCAATTGACAATGCCAAACCAAATAGCAAAAAGGTCCACCTTTTTCGCTCCAGGTTTTTTTGAGGGTTCTTTTTTTCTAACATAGATTGAATATTTATAATGATTAAATAAACAACCACTCTGTTCATCACAAACAATGAACCTTTACCAGTTGTTCATTATTTATAACGAATACGCAATCTAAATAGTATGGAATTAATTAACACATTTATAACTATACAACACAACAAATGGAACAGACATTACAGCCCCAATTACATCTGCTTTAAAATCTAGCCAATCACCGTGACGCCCCGTAACAACATAAAATTGAAGAAGCTCTAGTACAGCCCCAAGAAGAATACTAAAAATAACAGCAACCACGATAATAGGCACATATTGTCCTCTTCGCTGATTACTTTTCATTAAACCAATTGCCACAAGGAGGGCAATCAAGAAATGAAGAAAAAAGTGAATTCCTTTATCCGACAATTGTTCTAAACCTTGAGGAATAGAATCCGCCGGAGTAAGACTTCCTATAATCACAAAAATGCTCCACAGCCAGGCTGGGAGCATTTTTTTATCTATTATGATTAGATTAAGCACCTACAAGATCCTTGTATGATGCTGCATCCATCAATTCTTCCAATTGGGATGCATCACTAATTTTTACCTTTATCATCCAACCATCCTCATACGGTGATTGATTTACCATCTCAGGTTTATCTTCCAACTCTTCGTTGAATTCTACAATTTCTCCTGAAATAGGCATAAACAAGTCGGAAACCGTTTTAACAGCTTCTACAGATCCAAATACCTCTTCCGATTCCATTGTATCTCCTTCCGTTTCTACCTCAACATAAACGATATCACCTAATTCACCTTGAGCAAAATCTGTGATCCCTATAACTACTGTATCACCCTCTATACGAATCCATTCGTGATCTTTGGTGTACTTAAGATT
>MAAC01009547.1_pt1 | contig 116144 bp, 92 predicted proteins | sample 1115981 | NCBI WGS metagenome assembly MAAC01 (sample SAMN04961126, study PRJNA320927) | seawater metagenome | isolation source: sample BD02T64 sea water enriched with oil for 64 days | place: USA:Gulf of Mexico | collected 2013-07-27
TCAAGTCGGAATTCAGGGCTAAAAGTAGGCCTAGTTCGTTTATTCATTGATCACCTGTTTTTCTATTGAAGTGATGCTATCACCTCTTATCAGGTGGCCAAATTCACTATGCCACTACACCTGCAGTACCCGTTGTGAATGAAGAGGCGAAGTTAGAGCCACCGGTGATGGTGCTAATAGTGGTTGTATCAAACAAGTAATCCAGAGTACCCGCGCCATCAAAAAAGGCATCTAAACCATTGAAAACAGTTAGCCAGCCACTGTCATTGGTAAAAAGACCAAAATTGCCAGATACATCAGGAGCTACTGTGCCGAGAACCTCATTAATAATATTGGAGAAAAGCGCAGCAAACTCATGATCTGCAGCAGAAGATGCTGTCGTTTCGGTAGCAGTCCAAGCTCCCGTTGCAAGAATTACAGCATTCACATCTGCAGCAGTTAGGCCATTGTTTGAGTAGTCGCCAAAAGTGCTCATCGATCCACGTACTTCAACCTGTACATTGGTTAGTACGTTACCAGCACCAATTGTAGATCCAAACAGATCAACAGAAAGCGCTTCACTAATATCTGTTGAAATACTGGTAGCATCACCAAAAGTACCAAAAAAAGCATCATCGCTTATTGTCGCGGCCTGTACTGATCCCGCTGTCAATGAAGCGGCTAATGCCAGGCCCATTATGTTTTTACTTAACATCATGTCAATCCTTGTATAAAGAAAAATAAGAAAATGCTTATTTGCAACGCTCTGGATTTCAGGTGTTACCAAAACACGCAAGCTCTTCTGTTAAGCAAAAAAACATACCAGAATAAAATAACCTATTTACTTCAACAGGCTGGATAAAATCAAGGTTGCTGGTCAGTAAAATCAACCGCTCATGTGTAAAAAAAGCTGACACTTTGACGTTTTCTTATCCTCCTTCAACAGTACCGTAATAATATTTATAGGGCGCCCAGATAGGCTCTATCCCGCATAACCCTCAGGATTCTGACACTGCCAATGCCAGCTATCTCTCATCATTTGCGGCAAGCTTTGCTCTGCCTGCCAGCCGATTTCCCGCTGCGCTTTACCCGGCTCAGCCCAGCAGGCGGGAATATCACCAGGGCGTCGGGCGGCTATTTTATAAGGCACTTTGGCACCTGTTGCCGCTTCAAAAGTTTTGATCATTTCCAGCACGGAGTAGCCCTGCCCGGTGCCCAGATTCCAGGTATGGCAACCGACATCGCTAGTCTCATCAAACAAAAACTGCAAGGCCTTTACGTGGCCGGCGACAAGATCGACAACGTGAATATAATCGCGCACCCCGGTGCCATCGGGGGTCGGGTAGTCATCGCCGTAAACCGTGAGTTCGGTCTGCTTACCCAGCGCTACCTGCAACATATAGGGCAGTAAATTATTGGGGATGCCATTGGGCGCTTCGCCGATCATGCCGCTGGGGTGAGCGCCAACCGGATTAAAGTAACGTAATAAGCCTACTTGCCAAAACGCCTTATCGCTGAGTTGATCGGCCACCGCCAAATCGCGAAAGACATCTTCCACCATTTTCTTCGACGTGCCGTAGGGGTTGGTAGTTTGCAGGGGGAAGGATTCATCAATCGGCACCGCATGGGGTTCGCCGTAGACTGTTGCCGAAGAGCTGAAAATAATGCGGCCGACACCGTAGCGCTGCATCGCCTCACAGAGAGTCAGCGTTCCGGCAACATTGTTTTGATAATACAGCAATGGATTAGTGCAGGATTCGCCTACCGCTTTTAAACCAGCGAAGTGCATCACCGCATCAATTGCATACTGAGTAAAGAGTCTGTCGAGGGTTTCGACATCGCAGATATCGCCTTCGATAAAATCAAAGTCTTTACCGGTAATGGTTTTCACCCGCGCCATCGACAGCGGCGAGCTATTGACCAAATTGTCGACCACCACAATTTGATAACCTGCATCGAGCAGGGCAACACAGGCATGGCTACCGATATAACCCGCGCCACCAGTGACTAATACTGTTTTGTTTCCGTTCATTAATACGCTCTTCCTATAACTGAGTAGCACTGCACCAAAAATCAGCGCTTTGACCCACTGATAATAAAATCGCTAGCGCTAAATTATATTACAATCCCCATCACTCTGAACAATTGAAAAACCAAAACTACTCACGACAATTCACAAGAGAAGGGATAACACTTGGAATGACTGCTAAAACTCTCTTTATTACTGGTGGCGCAGGCTTTATCGGCTCTGCCCTAATCCGCTATTTGATAGCCGAAACACCCTGCCGCGTGGTCAATGTCGACAAGCTCACTTACGCGGGCAATCTCGAATCCCTCACCAGTGTCGCCAACCACGAGCGCTATCATTTTGAGCGGGAAGATATTTGTGATGCCGCTGCGATGTCCCGTCTCATCGCCCACTATCAGCCCGACGCCATTATGCACCTGGCAGCAGAAAGCCACGTCGACCGCTCCATCAGCGGCCCCGCTGCGTTTATCGAGACCAATATAAACGGCACCTTCACCCTGCTCGAAGCGGCACGGCAGTATTGGGATAGATTGGAGGGTGAGCGCAAAGCGGCCTTTCGCTTCCACCATATTTCTACCGACGAGGTTTACGGCGACCTGGAACCTGGCCTGCTATTTACCGAAGACACCGCCTACGCACCCAGCTCGCCCTATTCCGCCAGTAAAGCAGCGTCTGACCATTTGGTACGCGCCTGGCAGCGCACTTATGACTTCCCCGTGCTCATCACTAATTGCTCGAATAATTACGGCCCCAACCACTTCCCCGAAAAACTGATTCCACTGATGATTCTCAATGCTCTGGCGGGCAAGCCTTTGCCTATTTATGGCGACGGCCAGCAAATTCGCGACTGGCTTTATGTGGAGGATCACGTTCGCGCCCTGTATTGCGTGTTGACCACGGGGAAAATTGGCGAGACCTACAATATCGGCGGCCATAACGAAAAAACCAATCTCGAGGTGGTCACTACCCTTTGCCAGATACTCGAACAACTGGCACCGGAAAAACCTGAAGGGGTGGCGAACTACATCGACCTGATTACCTATGTCACCGACCGCCCGGGTCACGACCTGCGCTATGCCATCGACGCCAGTAAAATACAGCGTGAGCTGGGCTGGCAGCCGGAGGAAACCTTCGACAGCGGTTTACTGAAAACGGTCGAGTGGTTTATCAGCAATACTGCCTGGGTTGAAAACGTCAGCAGCGGCGCCTATCAGCAATGGATGGAGACGCACTATGAAGACTAATATTCTTCTACTCGGTGCCGACGGCCAGGTGGGCTGGGAGTTACGCCGCGCACTACTCAGCGTCGGTAAAGTCACCGCCATCACCCGACAAGATTGCTCGCTCACTGACAAAGCGGCCGTTAGCGCTCTCGTGGCCAGCCATCAACCCGACATTATTGTGAATGCCGCCGCCTACACCGCCGTTGATTTGGCCGAGAGTGAAAGCGAGCAGGCCTATGCCCTCAACCGAGACCTGCCCGCCCTGCTTGGCGAGCTGGCCCGGCAGCGGGATATTCTCGTCGTCGACTACTCCACCGACTACGTTTTTGATGGCAGTAAAAGCGAGCCCTATTTCGAACACGACAACACTGCACCGGCCAATATTTATGGTGCCAGCAAGCTGGCAGGCCTGCAGGCTTTACAAGCGAGCGGTTGCCGGCATTTGGTGTTTCGCGTTAGCTGGGTTTACTCGGCGCGGCGTGGTAACTTTATTAAAACCATTCTTCGATTGGCCGCTGAGCGTGATGAATTAAGTATTGTCAGCGATCAGATCGGCAGCCCGACATCGGCCAGTTTGATTGCCGATGTCACCGCCAACTGTTTGCTGTTGCTCGCCGCCGGTATCGGCAAGGAAGGGGTTTATCATTTAGCACCCGCCGGACAAACCAGCTGGCACGGTCTGGCAGAAGAAATAGTCCGCCATGCGCAAACGCTGGATATGCCCCTAAAAATTAAACCTGCGGACATCAAACCGACATCGACTTCAGGCTATCCTACCCCGGCGCAACGACCGGCAAATTCAGTGATGAATACCGACAAACTGACGCGCACTTTCCAGTTACACTTGCCCGACTGGCAGGAGCCTCTAGAACACCTGCTCCAGGAATTCAGCGCAAACGCTTAACAGGCTTGCCAATCTTGGCGATTAAAGAAAGTACCCAGAAGCATATAAAGCGAAACAAGGAACGAACAGAACATGAGTCAACGCAAGGGTATTATTCTCGCCGGTGGTTCGGGCACGCGCCTCTACCCCATCACCCAGGTTATCTCCAAGCAGCTACTGCCGATCTACGACAAACCGATGATTTACTATCCCCTGTCGACGCTGATGCTGGCGGGCATAAAAGATATTCTGCTGATCTCCACCCCGCAAGACACGCCCCGCTTTGAGCAACTGCTCGGCGACGGCAGTCAGTGGGGTTTACATATTCAGTACGCCGTTCAGCCCTCGCCCGACGGGCTCGCCCAGGCCTTTATTATTGGCAAAGAGTTTCTCGGCAATAGCCCCTCCGCTTTAATTCTGGGCGACAATCTGTATTACGGCCACAACCTCAGCCAACTGCTACAGCGTGCCAACGAAGTGGAAAGCGGCAGCACAGTGTTTGCCTATCCGGTACACGACCCCGAACGCTACGGCGTGGTTGAATTTGACACCACGGGTAAAGCGGTGAGCATTGAAGAAAAACCGACCGAACCGAAGTCGCGCTACGCGGTAACCGGCCTGTATTTTTACGATAACCAAGTGGTCGATATTGCAGAACAGATCAAACCGAGCCCCCGAGGCGAACTGGAAATCACCGACGTTAATCAGGTCTACCTCGACAGACAGCAGCTGAATGTTGAGAACCTGGGGCGCGGCGCTGCCTGGCTCGATACCGGCACTCACGAGTCTCTGCTTGAAGCATCAACCTTTATTAAAACCATCGAAACCCGGCAGGGCCTAAAAATCGCCTGCCTCGAAGAAATCGCCTATCGCATGGGTTATATCGATGCCGCGCAAGTTGAAAAGCTGGCCGAACCCCTGAAGAAAAACGGCTACGGTCAATACCTGCTACAAATTTTAAAAGAAGATATTTTTTAACTGGCTACTAAAAAGAAATAGCCAACAATAATCACTGTTAAGTAGGGTTACTGATGGACGTTGAACAAACAGAAATACCCGAAGTCCTGCTGATTAAGCCCGCTGTTTACGGTGACGAGCGAGGCTATTTTAAAGAAACTTTCCATCAGCAACGCTACGCCGAGCTGGGTATAAAAGGACACTTTGTGCAGGACAATGTGTCCTTCTCCAGCCGGGGTGTACTGCGCGGCCTGCACTACCAATGGCCCAACCCCCAGGGCAAATTACTCTACGTACTGCAGGGTGAGATCTTCGATGTCGCGGTGGATATTCGTGCCGACTCCCCCACCTTTGGCCGCTGGGTGGGGCGCTTTTTATCCTCTGACAATCATCACCAACTGTGGATACCCGAGGGCTTTGCCCACGGTTTTCTGGTCACCAGTGAAACGGCATTAATCACCTATAAATGCACTGACCTCTACCACCCTGCCGATGAAGGCTGTGTGCAGTGGGACGACCCGGCCATCGGCATTGACTGGCCACTGGATAGAATCGACGGTACGCCCTCTCTGTCGGGTAAGGATCAACAAGGTAAGTCGCTCGCCGACTCTGCCCTTAGGTTCTGCCCTTAAAGGCTGATGTCAGCAAGTACTCACCCGGCAACTATTTAAGCTAACAACCACTACCAAAGGCTCTGTCGCTCAACATGCAAAACACTCGCAGTCCCAATAGCCTCCGCCGCCCCACGCTCACTCGTGGCCTTGCGGGCTGGTATCGACCCAACGCCGTACCGCGCAATGCCTATATTGAGCTCGACGCCATGCTGGCGGGCTTAAATACCTCGATAGATACCGATACCCATGCCGGCAATGTGTATTCCTGCGCGGCAACAGACAGGCTGTATTCACTCAGCGACAATAATGAAGACAAGGGTATGGTCGCTATTATTGGCCACCCCCAGTGGAAAAATGCACGCCTAGCCACCCTGGCTGCAGAGTCATGCCATAGTGCCGCACTCGCGGCGGCCTATCGTCAAGACAGCGACAACTTTCTCGAGCAACTCGGCGGCAACTTCGCCTTTGTAATTATTGACAGTGCTAAAGACACAGTACTTGCCGGGGTCGATCGACTCGGTCATTTTCCGCTGTACTACTCTCAGCCAAAAAACACTCAGCAGGATAACGGGCTGGTATTTGGCTCATCGGCCAGTGCAGTACTTGCTCATACCAGCATCGAGCGCAAAATCCAGCCCCAGGGCATTTACGACTTTATTTATTTTCACATGGTGCCCAGCCCGGTCTCTATCTATCAGGGTCTGGCCAAACTGCCCGCCGCCCATTACCTGAAATACAGCAAGGGCAAAATTGAAATACTTAACTACTGGCAGCCCCACTTCTCAGAAACATCAGACAAGAGCTTTCGCGCCATGGCCAAAGAGCTGCGGCCCCAGCTCAAGTCAGCTGTCGGCCGAGCCGTCACCGACTACAGCACCACCGGCGCCTTTCTCAGTGGTGGGCTCGATAGCTCGAGCGTCACCGGTATGCTCGCTGAATTGAGTGAACACCAGGCCCGCGCCTACTCCATCGGCTTTGCCGCCGAAGGCTATGACGAAATGGCCTTTGCCCGTATTAGCGCGAAAAAATTTGGCGTTAAACTCAACGAGTACTACGTCACCCCCGACGATTCGGTAACTCGTCAGCTCTGCCCGCCTATTTTTGCGCCAAGCTGGCTGCCGAAGACGGTATCAAATGTCTGCTCGCGGGTGACGGTGGTGATGAAATATTTGCCGGTAACGAGCGTTACGCCAAACAGGATGTGTTCGAGGCCTACCACAAAATACCCATGGCGCTACGCAGCCACTTTATCGAGCCGCTAACCCAGGCACTGCCAAACCAAATCGGTCTGGCAGCCAAAGCGAAAAGCTATATCGACCAGGCCAATGTGCCCCTGCCCGACCGCCTACAAACGTACAACTTTCTCAATCGACACCGCCCGGAAGAAATATTTTCCAGCGACTTTCTCGCCCAAATAAATACCGCTTCACCAGCGGCCCTGCAACAACAGGTTTACCAACTACCAACCGATGCCTCAACCCTCAACCGCATGCTCTATCTCGACTGGCAGTTCACCCTGGCCGACAATGACCTGCGTAAAGTTAACCACATGTGCGCAGTAGCCGGTGTAGACGTGACCTACCCCATGCTCGATGACGAACTCATTGCCTTTGCCTGCCAGATACCCGGCCAATGGAAAATAAAAGGTAAAAACCTGCGCCACTTTTACAAAAAAGGCCTGCACAATTGGCTACCCGACGAAACCATCAATAAGAAAAAGCAAGGCTTTGGCCTTCCCTTCGGCGTGTGGATGCAAAGCCACCAGCCCCTGCAGCAAATGGCCTACGACAATTTACTCAAGCTGAAAAAACGACAATGGCTGAACCCCGCCTTTATTGATGAACTGATCGACCTGCACCGCAACGGCCATGCGGCCTATTACGGTGAGTTAATTTGGGTGTTGACGGTATTGGAATTGTGGCTGGATGAACACCTGTAGCCACTTGCTTTTATGCATGGCAGCTAAGAAGGTGTGCTCAAAGACTCTTGCGACATCAGCATAAAAGAATCCACTAATTTGCGTACTACCCGTGAGGAACTGATGTCTTTTTGTTGCTGTAGTTCACTAACAACCGCCATTAGCGATTCAGATAAATCGAAGTCACAGGAACGCATCATCGAACCCTCCGGTATCTCACCAACGTCCCTGTCGAGCTGATAATGAATATAGGTTTTAACGCTGGATGAAAGACGTATTTCCCGCCCCAGGCAATTAATAATATGACCGACCGCCAAGGGCACGCTAGTATTTAACTGCTCTGCCAATCGACTTAAATAATCAAGTTGATGCTGATGCAGACGGACAACCAGGGCTATCGTTTGATCGCCATTGATGGCCTTTGTTTTATCAATCTGTTGTGCAGGGCCCTTAGTGGCGTACAAACCCGCACTATCTCGCACCCAGCGTAAATAAAGCCCTGCCCCGAATGCCAGCCCCCCAACCATACACAGGTAGAGGAAGGCCCAACGCCAAAAGAGCTCCAACTCAGTCAGCAGATGAGCGCGATCTGGCCCCAATAGAAAATCGACGCCAGAAAATTCCAGACCGTATTTATTCACGTTGGCGTCCAACCCCATATTCAGCAACCACCATGCCAGAGGTAACGACAACACGGTGACAGCGAGTGCCTTTAGCACGGTACTTCTTTTGCCCTCGCCAGACCTGGCCAGAAACCCGGCGCATGCTGTCATTAATGCAACTAAAGCATAGAGATAGCCGCCCCCGCCCCAGCCAAAATAACCGTCGGGGGCAATCAATTCATTCAGGTTATCTGTCGAAGACCAATCAAAAGCAATGACCTTGCAAAAATAGAGCCACGGCAACATAAGCAACAGATAAAAAAACAAGCGCCCAATGATCGAGGTTATTCGCAACGGTGAAGAACTCGCGGAAATGCGTGCTCGATAAAAATGAATGGCTAAAATCACACCCAGAAAGATAATAAGTGGCCCAATAAGCGCACCAAAACGAATCACCGGCTCAAAAATATCAGTAAGCACCCGAAGGTTATCAGCACCGACCATCGCCACAAAATCTATTCCCGGCTGGCCCAGAACACCTCGACTACCCACACGATGGACAACCACCGAAGAACCGGAAACATCCATAATACTTTCGCGAGTCACACTAACAATCAAGAGTACATAGACGACAACTGAGGCCGCCATGGCCGCTAATGGGCCGGCGATTACGGCCTTACGACTGACGGCTAGCCGCTGCCCCACCCATGCGGAACAGCCACCAAAACTCAGCAGCGCCAGGCTGAAAAAAAACAAATCAATGCCATTACCGCCGAATAGAAATAGTTCTCGCAGGTTATAGGGCACGCCGGGCAAACGCAGCACGACAAAAGCCGTCACCATAATGAGCAAAGAGGCACCGCCTCCAAGCCACAAGACCTTTTTTCGCTGCCCAGTACGGGAGCCGGAAGAGCCCACCACGAACGGATCAACACTGACAGGCGAGGCAAGAACCCCCGATTCACGCAAAATCTGCACACCCATTGCAACAGCTGGATCTGGATCTTGCACTTGAACTTTACCCGGGGAAGATCCTCCATTCGGCTCCTGGCTGCCAACGCCAATCCTTCGCTCGCCACTGCCAGACTCATTTTGCGACGAACTTCGGGGTGACATCGCCGCCGTCACTCCATCAGCCCGAGAAAGCGCTGACCTATCCCCTTCCCTCAAACGTAAAATAAGATAGCCGATAAACAATACCAGTAAGGGATCCGTTAACTCAGGCGTACTACCCAGGCGCCAAAGCTGAGCAATCTCAGTCATTAAAACGATGACCGTGACAACAGCAATTTTAGGGAATGAGAGTGACCGCATTTGGTTGAGCAACCAAAAAATGGCGCCAAAAACAAAGACTTTTTCACACAGTGCAGTAGAGTTAATGAGCATTGAGCCTTCGAGAAAACCGGCAAACGGTAACCAGTGGAAGGTGGATGGCCCAGTCGTCATCGCAAATGGGAAAAGAGTACTCAGCGCATAAGTCAGCAATAACAACCAGGGTAAACCTGAACCTGGCCTTTGGTTTTGACGAGAAACCACCCGCCACATCAAAACCGCCATAGCGCCAGCACAGACATCACTCAGAGAAACCGTGTTATTGACAACCACGACCTCTGAACCCAAAACCGCAACAATACTTATCGGCAGGTAAACAGTTCGCCAGCGATCAGCGAGAATACTTTTCCCCATCCATGCGACAACGAGCCAGCTAACGCTCATTAATAGAAACTCTGACCACACAAATTGTGGTGTATGTAACAGCGGCTTGACGGCATCTTTATAAGATTGCCAGTCAATGGTGGGTACAAAAGGTAGTAAACGAGCCGACATCCACGAGCCGATAAGCAGCAACGCGAAATTTTTAAACAGATCATTACTGCGCCAGGCGATCAGCTGGCGATCGCCTGAACGGAAAGCCAGAGCAAAGCCAAGCAGAAAGCCCAGGCCATTGCCGTACACATCAAATAGGCTCGGTGATCTCGCGGGAATATAGAGCTGCACAAGCTGACAAGCCATTGCCAAAGTAAAACCAATCACACCCAGCGGCAGCAATACCTGAAACAGCCGGCGTCCATTGCCCAAATACAAATAACCCAAATATCCAAAGGGAACAAACAGGGCAATATTACCGAGAATATCCCCTCGCCCACTTTTCTGACGCCAAGAACGAAGGAAGTCCTGCATTAACTCACGACTGACTGTCGATGAAAATTCAAAGGGATACATCGACCCGTAAATGATAAGACTACAGATCAGATAGAACAGAATGGGGAGGACTGAAGTATTCTTTGGCTCACGCATTTGCGACAAAACACATCCTTTTAGTAAGTACTGGTGCAAACCTTCAATGGCATTTCATCGCCACAGTAGATAATCCCTCTTCACTATAACCAATTGCCCCCAGACTCCGCACCCTAGCAGCTGACCTTCTGATACAGTTAATAACGCCACATTTTAAAAACCCAATAAATACGCACTGCTTCTTAGGGTTATAATCAACATTAAACCTCCCCCTCACCCGATGATTTTCAGCGCGATTCAATATGGATTTTCTCTTCGCTTTACCCCTTCTCCTGTTAGCCTGGTGGGCTCTATGCCTAATCCTACTTGGGCTGTGGAAGAGAACGTTATTTCAACAAACATGGCGCGAGCCCTATTTCGCTGATATTCCAATCCTGTTTGAAAGTGACGACTGGGGGCCTGGCGGGCTTTTTCATATCGAGCGCTTAAACGATCTTCTCAGCACACTCAAACAACAACCTGACAGCCAGGGCAGAAGCGCCGTACTGACGGCAAATATGGTGCTCGCCGTTCCCGATATTGAAAAAAGCCAGGGCGATAACAAGCACTACCACCGTCTGCTACTTGACCAGGGTTTTCCCGAGCTTTCCCAAGCCTTTCAAAGCGCCGCCAAAGACGGCAGCTTTGTACCTCAACTGCATGGCATGGAGCATTACAGCGGAGAGGCTCTTGTTCGTCTGCAAAGCCTTGCTGACCCCAGAACAACACACGCTTTTTCCAGCCCCGGCTGGTGGGATTGGGAAAGCCTGGACTCCCCGCTTCAGGGTCACTATGTCGACGGGGGGGCACTCCCCACCCAGGCGATTAGCCGCACCCAGGCCAGCAACATTATTAAACTGGCCACCGCGCATTTCGAACGACTCTTTGGCGTACCCAGTTACAGCACTGTCGCCCCCTGCTATCTCTGGAATAGCGAGATAGAGGATATATGGTTCGAGCACGGCATACAGTCCATCCAAACTGCAGGCTACCGCTGTACCGGTCGTGACAGTACTGGCCATTACCATCAAGACAAGCCCCTCATTCGCCCTGGCGAGCACAACCCCAAAGGGCAAACTTATCTGGTGCGCAATGTGATGTTTGAACCCACGGACGGCAACACCAATGCTGACACCGCCTGGGCGGAAACGCGCGCCGCTATCGCCCAGGCACTACCCGTGTCTATTTCGACCCATCGTTACAACTTCACACGCAGTGAGGCGGAACACAGAGACTCACTTGCCGAGCTCGACGTTTTACTGCAAAAATTAAACACCCTGCCCCACACCCGTTTTCTCTCCTCACCCGAGCTGGCGCAAGCCATTGAGGCTCCCCATTCTGCCCTCAACAATCCCTTTTCCGACGAGCAATCTGCACCGCTTAAGCGATTAAAAGGCCTCTCTAAAGTTGCCGCCTTTTTGTCTCGCCTGCAGCACCGACATGCGAAACTGGGCAAACTATCTATACTCACTGGCTTGGCACTGCCCGCCCGGCTCATTCAAACCCTTGCAGGAAAAAGCACTGTTCCTTAAGCATCAGCGCTGTGATGCCGGCCTATCCGCTAACAAAGCCCCCTTGTTACAATGCTCAGCAACATCTCCGCCGTTCATAGATGCAACAAGCGCCAATGAAACCATCAAACAGAGAAAGTGCATGTATTCAAAAATTGTAAGGAACCTGCTCTTCCCTCTGCACGAAAAAATAATGAAGCGTCCCACTTTCAGCTTTGCCGCTGATCTTGAAAAAACCCAGTGGCTCAGTCGCGAGGCGCTTGAACAACTACAGCTCGACAAGCTAAAAGCCCTACTCAACATCGCTGTTGCGCACTCACCCTGGCATGCCGAACGTATTCGTGACGCACAATTTCCTTTGGGTGCTAGCCAAACACCGACCTTTGCAGACCTCGCCCGCCTACCCACCATGGACAAAAGCGATGCCCAAAGCCATCGTGATCAAATAGCCTGGCCCGGTGTGCCCGGCGGCGGCAGCTTATACAACACGGGCGGTTCGAGCGGCCAGCCACTCATCTTCTATTACGGCAAAGAACGGCAGGCCTCCGATTCTGCCAACAGAATTCGTGCTCGACGTTGGTGGGGCGTTGATTTCGGTGAAAGAGAAGTCTTCCTCTGGGGCGCACCCGTTGAGCTGGCTAAAACAGACCGCATCAAGCAGTTTCGCGACCGACTGATGAACCAACTGCTACTCAATGCCTTTGAGATGTCAGCCAAGAACATGGGGCTTTATGCCCAAGCCATCGAAAAATTCCAGCCAACCTGTATTTATGGCTACGCCAGCAGCTTAACCCTCTTTGCCAATTATTTAGAAACCAACGATAAAACGCTGCACCTACCGCAATTAAAAGCCGTCTGCACCACCGGCGAACCCCTCTACCCCAACCAACGTACCGCGATTAAACGCGCCTTTGGCGTTCCGGTCGCGAACGAATACGGTAGCCGAGACGCCGGATTTATCGCCCACGAAAGCCCCGAGGGTCAAATGCTCGCCTCCAGCGAAACGATGATTCTTGAAATACTCGATGCCAATGGCCAGGCCGTCGCCGCAGGGCAAACGGGTGAAGCCGTGATTACCGGCCTTCACTCTCAGGCCCAGCCCTTTATCCGCTATCGCACCGGCGACATGCTCAAAGCCAGCGCCGAACACTGCAAAGCCGGGCGCAGCTTACACGTCATCGATGAAGTGGTCGGTCGCTCCACCGATTTCATCATCGCCGCCGATGGCTGGCCGTGATTTATGTCTTGCGCGCCATTGAAGGCATGGGCGAATTCAAAATTATCCAGCACAGCACGGCCGAACTCGAAGTGCAGTTCGTGCCTGCCGATGAGTGCGCTAACGATAGCCACTGGCAACAAATGGCTGAACAGGCCATCACCACTCAACTCAAGCAACGCCTGGGCCAAAGTACCGAGATCATTTTAAATAAAAGGGATAGCATTCCACCGGAAAAATCGGGCAAGCACCGCTATGTAGTGAGCCATGTGGCGCTACCCGATGGCTACACCGGCGAAGGCTAACTGAGCGATGAAAATTAGCGCCGTTATCCCCACCTACAACAATGCTGCTTTTATTACAGAAGCTATTGATAGCATTCTTGCGCAATCGCACCCCGTCGACGAAATCATCGTTGTCGACGATGGCTCGAGTGACCACAGCGAAGCCCTGGTTAAAGCAATAGCGCAAAAGACCGACAAGCTCATCTACATCAAACAACAAAACCAGGGCCCCTCCAGCGCACGTAACCGGGGTATTGAAGCGGCCAGTGGTGACTGGATTGCCTTTCTTGACGCCGATGACCGGTGGCCAAAGGACAAAATTGCCCGGCAAATAGCGGCCTTGGAAAAGGAACCCAGCCTGCAACTCGTCGCCGGTGACATGGCAGAAACCGACGAGCGGGGCAATGTGTTGATTGAATCTATGCTGGCAAAGCATCAGTTACTTGAACAATTCCAAAACCTTGCTGGGCGACCTCTCAATAATGCACTTACTGCTCTAGTCAAAAAAAACTTTATTCCCACCGGTACGGTACTGGTCAAACGAGCTGCACTCAACGAAGCCTGTGGCTTCAACCCCGACATTCGTTTTGGTGAAGACCTTGAGCTGTGGGCCAAAATAGCCTGCCGCCACCCCATCACCTGCCTGCCCCAACGACTTATGTATCGCCGCCAACACGGCGCTAATGCCACGCAAAACACCGGCCCGATGCTGGAAGACCTGGTCAAAGTCATGGGCTCAATTAGCCTTTACGGCGCAGAGCAACTGAAGCAGCAAGATGTAAGACCCGGTACACTGCGCGCCTCTGCGCTCACCGACCTGGGCTATTGGCACTTTAGTCAGGGTAACTACAGGCAGGCTCGAAACGTTTTTGCATCCAGCTTAAAAGAGCAAGTCAGCAAGCGCACTCTTTTTTACGCCGTCGCATGCCTGCTGCCAAAATTCTTGATTAGAAGACTAAAAACACTGAAGCAACAAAACACCAGCCCAGCCCAATAATTTTCCAGATAAAGCCATCGGTCGCAATATTATGAGAATAGAGTATGCAGACTGCTAAAATGTGGCCCGGTTATAGCTTTGGGGCATGACTTAACGCAGACAATCCCATAGAATTCCGCGCAAGTCGCAATGATTTAAACGCTCATAGAAGTAAAGAGATGGGCATTGCACAACCACTAACAGGGAACCCGGGTGCTCAATTAAACCCAGACAGTAATAATGCCAAGCAACGCACCCAAAAAAATTCTCTACGTTGAAAACGGCATCGGCTATGGCGGCGCTATCATCTGCTTGCGGCATCTGGTGAGAAACCTCGACCGCACACGCTTCACCCCCATGGTTGTCACTGGCCGCACCGGCCCCCAATACCGGGAAATCGCCAACGAAGCCCAATGGCAGCACATCCCCGACCGGCACGTCGACATCGTGGGCGCCCACAGAAAAATAGACCCCATAGCCTGGATCGATAAAATCCCCGGCCTGCGCTTCATCGTTAACCAGGTACTGGCCCGCGCCGACGACCTGTTTAACTTCCTGCCCTTTTTCCTCCACCTGCTGTACACCGCCTGGCGCTTTAAAGCCGATTTAATACACGCCAATAACGAACCTCTGTGTAATCGTGCCGCACTGCTGGTTGCCAAAGTTCTACGCATTCCCAGTGTCTGCCATGTGCGAGGCGATCAGGATGGATCACGACTCATGCGCTGGGCATTCACCCTGCCAAGTCATTTCACCCCCGTTTCCCATTGGGTCTCAAAGAGCATACAAAGCAAGCTTCACGTCCCCGAAGATAAGATCACGGTGATTTATGATGGCCTTGAACTCGATGGCCTCGACCCCACCACCGATGGCACAGCCTTTCGTCAGCAGTATCAACTCAATGATGATGACTTCGCCGTCGGACTAGTGGGCCTGCTTATCCCCTGGAAAGGTCAGGAGATTTTTCTCGATGCAGCTAAAGAACTCCAAGATAAGATTCCCAACCTGAAAATGCTGATCATCGGCGGTACACCCGATGACTGTGCATCCTACGAAAAAATGCTCAAGCAGCGAGTCGTACAAGAGGGGCTTGAATCCACCATCATATTTACTGGCCACGTAAAGGATATGCCAAAAGTTTATAATGGCCTCGATATTGTGGTATCCGCCTCAACCAGCCCCGAGCCCCTGGGCACTGTTGTTATTGAGGCAATGGCGCTGGGCAGACCCTTAATTGGCCCTGATCACGGAGGCGCGGCGGAAATGATGTCTCATGAAAGAAACGGACTGCTGTTTAAAGCGGGCGATGCGTCAAGTTTAGCAAGTAATATTAACGACTTTTACAACTCGGAAGAAACACGCAACAGCTTAGGCACCGCAGCCAGGCAGCATGCATTAGCGACCTTTGCCGTAGAAACACATACGCATGCAATGCAAACCCTCTATTCCAGCTTTATTGGAGCTACAAAATGAACCCCATCAACTTACTCCCCTGGAGTTTTCGAGGGATCAACCCTTTTTTAAACACCTACGGTGATAAATTTTTATTTGGCAATGTAGCAAAAACAAAGCCTATTACAACCAATCCTGACGCAAAAACAGAAGTTCACTCGGCAGTGCCCCATCGCTATATCTACGCCTATCTCGTCGCCATTAAATCGTTACTGCAATATCACGCTGACCTGTCAATCGTCGTCCACGACGATGGCAGCTTAAAACAAGCCGACAAAGACCTGCTCGCATTTCACCTGCCCGGTTGCCGTGTGATCGACAGGCTCAGCGCCGATGCCGCCTTTGAGAAACTAAACAACCCCTTTTTATCCAAAGTTCGCAATAGCTATACCAGCTATATCAAACTGTTTGATACGACCTATTCCAGCAAATCAGAAAGGGTTATCATCATTGACACCGACACCCTGTTTTTAAAGCGACCCGACGCCATCATTGACTGGATAGAAAATGGCGGTAAGCCCTGGTACCACCTGGCCCCAAAAGGCCAAATGAAGGGTAAAGACAAGGCACCAAAGAGCAGCAACAAAACAAGCAGTGATAAAGTTGCACCGGAAAAAGATCATATTCAAACCTTGATCATGAAAAACCTCGATGACATTAATGCCACATTGAATAAAAACTACCAGATAGAACAAGGTTTCTGCTCCGGCTTCATCGGCTACGATAGCTCAACAATAGAAATGGACGAGTTGAATGAGCTTTTTTCATTGCTCTACAAAAAATTTGACGACAAAATATTTAAATGGGGCTCAGAACAAACCACCCATGGTTTACTCCTATGCTCGAAGGGCGCTGAAGCCCTGCCTATTGATGATTACTTCGTCTTCACTCAAAAAAATGCTGACCTTGCAAAGGATGCTACCTTCGTTCACTTCGTAGGAGAAAACAGGTTTCACCGCCTGATATACCCCAACCTTGCAAAGTCCCTTATTCAATCATTGCGCTGATCAACTCATGAAAAACGTACACGTAATTATCTTACTCGTCGTATGCACCCTACTATCGAGCACCACCCTGCACGCAAACAAAAGACCCTGGCGGGAAGCAGTACGGGGTGACTGGAAACAACACCGCGCAACACTACCCCCCTTTTGCGCCAAAAATGTGAAACAACGTGCGCCTTTTAACGGCCCCAACTACCTTAAAGATATGACCTGGGGAAACCACCTGTGCGGTGCCCTTACTAAAATCCCAATATGTCGCACCTATTTCGGCAAGGATCGCTTCGAATGTCTCAACCATTTTACCGAGGGTTACACTTACTGGATTTCCCACGCAAAGAATCCAAAGTTCGGCATGCTTCCCTACTTGCACACAGGGCTTGGTCAGCTTTATTTTGAAATGGGTAAAAAGCCTGAAGCCATTAGGGAATACCAGCTTGCCATCAAGAAGAACCCCAAATACCTGAAAGCCTATAAAAGCCTTATCGACGCCTTTATAGACCTCAAGCAATATGACAACGCCCAGTATTATCTCGATAAAGCCATGGCCATCAAATCCCATAAGGCGTTTAAACGAAGGCAGGCAAAGCTTAACAAATTGACGCAGTCCAAATAGATACTTAGCGAGCACAGAAGCACTATGAGCACCACAACATCTAACTTATTCGCCTATCGCGAATTAATCGTAGCCCTGGCCCGAAAAAATATAGTCGTACGCTATAAGCAATCCTATCTAGGCCTATTATTAGCGGTACTAAAGCCCGTAATGTTAATGGCTATCTTCACTCTGGTCAGAAGCTTTATTGGCATTGAAACCGATGGCACCCCTTACCCCATACTCACATTTGCGGCACTACTGCCCTGGATTTTCTTTCAAGAGTCAGCCTCTGAAGGCGTCAGTAGTGTGACCAGCAACGCAGCTCTTATAAAGAAAATATACTTCCCCAGAGAAGTCTTCCCACTGACCGCCATGGTCACTAAATTGGTTGAACTCACCATCAGCTTTTTTATACTCGCCGGCTTAATGGCCTATTACCAAATGATGCCAACCATCTATATCTTATGGGTACCGCTAATCATTTTGTACACCATGATCATCGCCTTAACCATCAGCTTTTTTGGTGCAGCCATTAATGTCTACTACCGCGATATGTCGCAACTACTGCCTATAGCCCTGTCACTATTAATGTACGGCTCACCTGTTATCTATCCACTAAGCCTGGTAAGGAAAAAATTGCTCGACGAACAAATGGCTGGCGACTGGTCGAACCAGCTTTACACGCTATACACCCTCAACCCCCTGGCCGGTATAATTGATAGCTTCCAGCGCGTATTACTGAAAGGCATCCCCCCTGATTTTAATGCACTACTACCGGGTTTTATTCTTATTAGTGTTTTATTACCCATTAGCTACCTGTTTTTTAAACGAGCTGAAAACTGGTTTGCTGACATTATTTAGTCATAGCGCGAAAAAACTCTAAGACTCTTCAACTAGTAGAACTGCATATGCCCATTATTGAAGTCAAACACCTCACCAAAGAATACAACCTGGGGGCAGTCACCGGCATTAAAGACAGCCTGCGCCACACCCTGGCAAAAATTCAGGGTAAAGACACCTGGAAGCGAGAGCGCTTTAAGGCATTGGATGACGTCAACTTCACCATTGAAGAAGGCGAAGTGGTCGGCATTATCGGCCATAACGGTGCGGGTAAAAGCACCCTGCTAAAGCACCTGGCTAATATCACCAAGCCCACCCGTGGCGAAGTCATTGTTCGCGGCAGCATTGCCCCGCTCATCGAAGTCGGCGCAGGTGTTAACCCAGAGCTTACGGGGCGAGAAAACATCTTCCTTAATGGCGCTATTCTCGGTATACCCAAAAAAGTTATTCAAAGTAAGCTTGATGAAATTATCGACTTTTCGGAACTTGAGCAATTTATAGACACGCCTGTAAAACGCTACAGCTCCGGCATGACGGTTAAGCTTGGCTTTTCCATCGCCACCAGTATGGATGCTGAAATTTTAATCGTTGATGAAGTTCTTGCAGTTGGAGATATCGCATTTCAACAAAAATGCATCGAACGAATGGAAAAAATGATCAAAAACCAAGGCCGAACAGTCTTAATTGTCGGGCATAATATTCGTCAATTAGAGAGACTTTGTACACGCGTTATGCTCATGGATCATGGGGCAATAACTAACGATGGTTTACCTAGGAAAGTCTGCGGATTATTTTTCAAACAAGCACAAGAGAAAACATTTAATAGAAAAGAACATACAGAAGGTAAAATAACGCCTCAACGTGATTCTGGAATAATCAGCGTTAATGAGGTTGAATTATTTAATAGTGACGGAATCAAACAAAATGGCACTGGGTTACACGAAGCGCTAACAGTTAAAGTTACGTTCAGTTGCACACAAGATCTTGAGCGCCCCGAAATCGTAATCGGCTTACACACTGCAGACTTTGTTCATGTACTTTCGGTGAGCAATGCATTACCAGATATTAGACCTAGCCTAGTAGCAGGCACTCATGTAGTAACTTGCCAACTAACAGACATCCCACTAAGGCCATTTTCTTACAGTCTGAGAGTTGCATTTTTAGACCAACATCGGCAGATGCTATGGTATGCAGAAAATATTATCCCTGTATTAATCACTGCTGGCCGCTACGACATTACAAGACTACCAGAAGTCGGCCTCATTGATGTAAATGCGAATTGGGCCTTCGATAAAGAAATAGCCACTAAAAAAGCGTAACCAATCATGCCATCACCTTACGATTCATCTGAAATAATCAATACTATAATTCCAGGTTCAGCATACAATTTACTAAAAAAACGACTAATCCACACATCTCTAAAACTAGCCCTGCCATTTGTAAAGTCGGACAGCAACAACAAGAAAGGTGCCATCGTACAATATGCCGCTGCAAATTTTGGAAGCTTGGGCGATCAAGCAATGTACACATGTATTACCGAAGGGTTAAAGAAAAAGGGTTACAATGAAATAACCTTACTGTCACCTGAAAGGCCATCTGAAATTGATTTATCAGAACCCCCTGAAAGACTACTAAATCAAAATTTTTATTTCGAGGGAACAACAAAAAAATCTTTTCATTTTCAAAAAATCTTAGCCTCAAATGACGGGCTGTTTATCATTGGGGCGGATGTAATGGATGGTTATTACTCTAAAACCAGCACATTACGAAAAATACATTTATTGCAACTCGCATCAGACCTGGGCCTTCCAACCAAGGTTTTTGGATTTAGCTTTAACGAAAACCCTGAGAAAGATGTTGTCGCCGCACTAAAAAGGCTACCACAAGCAACTCAATTGCTTGCACGCGACCCCGTATCACAAGGCAGATTAGAGGATAAACTAAACCGCCCCATTCGACTCGTAGCTGACCTTGCATTTTTACTCCAGCCTAACTCGTCGGGTCAGTCAGCAAGGCCGACCATAGATTGGATTGAAAAACAAAAACAGGATGGAGCAAGAGTAATAGGCATCAATGCTAACCCACTCCTTGCGCTTGATAATTTTAAAGATCCTCTGCCAATAGCAACAGGAATAGCACACACGATCGACGAATTAAGCAAAGCAGATGAAGGCTTACGGTTTGTAATGATCAGTCATGACTCAAGAGGCCAATTTAATGACTTCATGCTTAATCGCATAGCCGCCGAGATTTCGTGCTTCGCCAACCCCACTCTTAGAAATAAACTTTACATAATGCCCAACCCATGTACAGCTGCCGAAGTGAAATCTGTTTGCGGTCATTTAGACCTTGCAATAACTGGGAGAATGCATCTGGCAATTGCCTGCCTGGGTCAAAGCACACCAGCCTTGTGCATAGGTTATCAAGGTAAAATGGAAGGATTATACGAGCACTTTGACTTGCAAAATATGGTCATTTCACCTAACGAGGCATTCAAATCGAAAAGCCTAGTAAAGTCTGCAACTAATTTACTTTCAAAAACTCAAGAACTAAAAACAAAAATAGAAAAAAAACTACCCCATGTGCTATCTCTAGCTAAGAGCAATTTTGATTAATACGGATGTACAATAAATACCTTTATGCACACTATTAAAATCGCCAGCCTACCGGCTAGAGGGAACCCCAACAATCCCTATGTCGACTTATTTTATGATGCACTGACCCAACATAACATTGAATTAATCGGCAAAATAGAAATCGAAAATACATGGTTAAACAACAGCCAACCTGACGCCATTCACTTTCACTGGCCTGAGAATGTATGGCGCGAATATTCAACATCGAAAAATCCCAGATTTTTCCGCCCATTTATCCGAGAAAAAATACCTGGTGGCTGGCGAACCATCAAATACCTCGATATGCTTACCAGCCAAAAATGGTATAAGAAACAACTAAGAACTCTTGATAAAGTAAAAGGTTACTATCACTTTTCAAGATTTATCGCTCACGCCAAGAAAAACAACACTAGTATTATATGGACATACCACAATGCCGAAATACACGAGGGTAGCGATTTTATTGACCGTCTAGGTTATAAGGCCTTAGCGTCAATGAGTGATCTGGTAATTTTTCACAGCTCCATTGCACAAAAAGATTTCCTCAAAAAATACAATCCGAAGTGCCAAACACTTATAATGCCCCACGGAAATTATGACGGTGTTTATCCACCAGCACGCCAATATAAGACAATACTCACTGAACTAGGGCTAACAGATAAGCTGCCAATCATCAGCTGCCTCGGCATGCTACGCACATACAAAGGTTTAGATACTGCAGTAAAGGCTGCCGCCCTCCTTACTGGCAAGGTTCAGTTTCTTTGCGCAGGGTGGCCCCATCCCAGCTTTGATCTTCAGTCTCTCGGAGAAGCCATCAATGCCTTACCCAACGCAGTCTTAGTGCCAAACTTCTTATCCAACCAACAATTTTCAGACTTCACCTCTGTTAGCGACTGTCTAGTCATGCCCTATAAAAAAATCACTGGTAGCGGCGCCTTACTTGCAGCATTAACCTTATCTCGTGGAGTCATTGCTTCAGACCTGCCGTACTTCAGAGAAATACTTGAACAACATCCAAATGCGGGAGCTTTAACACCCACAAATGACCCGCAGAAATTAGCTGATAGCATTGAACTCTATTTGGCCATCCCTCATCACATAAGGAATGCTTCCGCTAAAGCGCTTGCCGACACCTATGCATGGAGTCAGCTTGTTGCCCCCATCGCAAAAGCCATTCACTCATTGACATGTGATTCAAGCACCATTTCTTGTAACAAAAATACTGATCACAATGAAAAAATATAACATTATTTTATTTTGGTATATGAACGATTGGGGTCTCTATGGCAGAACTTACGAGAACATTGCGCGGGGTTTAGCAGAGCATAGTGACGTTAACAGGGTGATTTGCATGTTGCCCCCTAACAAAACTGCTGAGAGCTGGCGCGCCTTTGAGCACAAAAAAGAAGGCAACAAGCTTTTTATTATCACACCCAACCCCCGGTTTATAAATTCAACGGGCGGCCTCTATAAAGCCCGGCAATGGCTTAACCATAAATTCTCTCCCCTATCTGCCATTAAGGCTTATTGCCGGCTGCTTGGCTTTAAAAAATCGAACACGATACTGTGGGTGTTTCCACACCACAAAATCATCGATGATTTGATTGTACATATTCCTCACCATCGTCTGATTACGCAAATCGTTGACAACGTACTCAATAAAAACGATATCAGCGAGAGCACCAGGGCGCTTGTCACAAGACAGTACGAAAAACTACCGAGACAAGCCGACATAACAATTACATCCTCGCAGCTTAATTTTACGTTTTTTAAAAATAGTTCAAATTGCTATCTGGTAGAAAATGGCCTCGACAGTGCATTCATATCGCAGCCGACACACCTGCCCTGCAGCGATACGCCATCTAAACCACGCCTGGGTTATTTGGGCTTTATTTCAGAGCGCACAGATCTTGTTTTACTTAAAAAACTGGCTGTTGAGCGCCCCCACTATGAGATCATTATCGCTGGCCCAGACAATGATCAACTGCTCGCCTCTCATGGCCTGCTTGATCTACCCAATATTTCAGCCATAGATTATGTGCCGTACAACCAGGCACCTGGGTTTATTCAATCCTTAGATGTTTGTCTAATTCCGCATATTCACTCTGCTTTTAGCCAGTCTATGAGCCCTTTGAAATTATTCCAGTATCTGGCCTCTGGCCGCCCCATTGTCACTACCGAAGTTGCAGGGACTGAACGCTGGAAAAACTTAATCTATATTGCAGACGACTACGACGATTTTATGTTAAAAATTGATAGTGCATTAACTGAAGATTCAAAGCTGTCTATCCAGCGTATTGCCGCCGCAAAAAATGAAACGTGGCCACACCGGATCGAGAAGCTATTGTCAATAATAGCGAAGTACGATGCCTGACATGCCTGGAGCACTCGTTTCTATTATTACCCCAGTTTTCAATGGGGAGCCCTACCTGGCTGAAGCCATTGACAGTGCTCTTTCGCAAACTTACTCTAACTTTGAGCTTTTGATTGTTAATGACGGCTCTTCAGACAATAGCCGACAGATTATTGAACCCTATCTTAGAGACCCACGAATACACTATTTCGAAAAGACAAATGGTGGCGTAGCTTCCGCGCGAAACTATGCCTTGCGACATGCTCAGGGTAAATACATTGCCTTTCTCGACCAGGATGATAAGTGGCTAGCGAATAAACTCGCTTTACAGGTCGAGTACCTGGAGGGCCATAAGGATGCGGCCCTGCATTACGCCAAGCAACAGGTGATTGACACTGATGGCCACGCTTTTAGTTTTGATTGGCCCACCGGGGTAACGGGTTCTTGTCTTCGTGAAATATTTCAACGCAACCAAATTACTATATTGACCACTCTGGTGCGAAAAAGCGTCATCAATGAGGTTGGTTTTTTTAATGAAGCCTTATCCGGCACCGATGATTACGAGATGTGGATGCGCATTTTATTGAAGCACCCGATACATTTCGATAACACTATTTTGGCCGAGTATCGGCTGCATGATACGAATGTCAGTTTAGATAGTTTCAAAATGACCATCCGTGATCTGGAGACAATTACGACATTTCTTTCAAGCCACCCTGAAGCGAAGCCCATCATTGGCCCGGCAGCCATTCGTGCACGCTTGTTCGAACTCAATACACAACTTGCTGGTTGGTATGCCTGGAAAAACAAAGATTTCAAGCAGGCTCGCTCGCATTACCTGGTATCAATTCGACAAAAGCCACTCTATATTCGCGCTTATATACGCTGGCTATATTATATTCTCACTGATACTCAGCGCCAAAAATTATCCTGGTATCACTCAAAAATTAACCGTTGGTTCCACAAATGAAAGAGATTACCTCTGTTTTATATATCGCCAGCCGTGGCGACAAGGGGGCTGGCGGTGAAAACTATTTACTCACCCTTTTCCGTAATATTGATTTACAAAAAATCATACCCATTGTCGTTTTGCCAAGTGATGGATCCCTTCGCAGCCCCCTTGAGGCGCTGGGTATTGAAGTGATTGTTGTCGAAGCAGACTACAGCTGGCTGCAACCTGATATTGCCTGGTACAGGGTTATGGCCGGCATGCAAGATCGCGTTAAAGCGCTAGTTAGTATCATTAGTGAAAAGCAGATTGACCTTGTTCATACCAATTCAAACCTACGTTTTGAAGGCGCTCTCGCTGCGCGCTTGGCGGGCATACCCCACTTATACCTTGCCCATATTGAATTTCAGCCCGACATGCCCATTTTCCAACGGCTACCCCTTTCACTGGCCAGTTATGCCCAATTAATGGGCGAACTGTCTGACCATGTAGTGGCGGTTTCTGAATCCGTTGCCTCGACGCTCAGCTCACATATTCCAACTCAAAAATTACAGGTTATTCACAACGGTCTTGAATTACAGACCTTTGACCATGCTCTCAACCAGCAGAGCAATAATTTTAGAGCAGAGCTTGGCATTGAGAGCAGTGACATTTTGATTGCCGCTGTTGGCCGTATTGCCCCCGATAAAGGCTTCGATTACCTACTCGATGCTGCACGTCAGGTGTTAGGTAATACCAGTGGCAACATTCATTTTATTGTTGTGGGTAGCGAAGAAAACCAGGCGCATGCGGCTGAACTCAAGCAGAAAATAATCGACTACGATATTAGCAAGCATTTTCACTTTCTTGGTTTTCGTGATGATGTGCCCGATATACTCGCCACCAGCGATGTTTTTGTACTCTCATCCCGTAAAGAGGGGCACCCCTACGTCATGCTTGAAGCGATGGCATCAAAGTGTGCCATTGTTGCGTGTAACTGCGCGGGGGTTGAGGAAACGATTGACGAGGGTGAAACGGGGTTTATTGTGCCTATTGGTGACCACGACGCTATTGCCCGGCAATTACGCTTACTGATTGATGATGCGCCACTAAGGACCAAACTTGCGGGTGCTGCACGCAACAAAATTGTGTCGTCCTTCACTGCTGACAAAACAGCGAACTCTCTAATAGAGGCTTACGAAAATTTACTCGCTATGCCCAGGCAATCATCAGGCTCAATTGCAACGGAGCTTTTTATTCAGAACTGCCGTGAACTTGGCTATTTAGGCAAGAAAAATGTGGAGCTGGAAAACAGGATCAAACGCTTAGAAAACTTTGCTGATCTCGCCCAAAACAACCCTCTGTGGAAAGCCCTTCGCGCTTTACGCAAGCTGTTCCGCTAGTCTCAGGCCCCGCACCTCTTTGGTATAACATGACCTCCACTCTGCTACTCAACAATGTGCCTGGCCCAGAAAAAGGCAGCATTACTACGTCCACCAAAGGCGCTACTCGCCATATCGTCGATACGGCTAACTACAGCAGTGTTATTGATGACTTCGGTAATGCGAGTGCTATTTTTGTACGTGTTAGTGTCAGCCAACAATTTAAGCTAGATGCTAGCTATCACTTCTCTACAATTGCCGCAGGCGGTTTTTTGGGGATACCTGATAACGACAACCAGCCCTTGATATGGGTACCTTGTCTCCCGACTAGCCGAAGGGTCAATTCTTCAAACGCAATTCTCGAGGAAAAACCCTGCCGTTTATCAAACTTTGCATTTTCGGCCGATGAGGGCATCACGTTTGATTTGACAAGGGATGATGCCTCTACAAACGATCTCGTTATCTGGCTGCTCACTCCCGATTTCCCCATCCAGGAACTCACATCACAATCGGCTATAGAGAGCCACGGTACATTTCTCTGGGGCTCTCACGGCTGTATTACTGATGCCAGTGACTTATACCGTCATCTTATTCACGGTGCGGTCTATGATCTTCGTTATTCCTGGCCGCACAATAAAAAGTGCTTTTCTGAAAACGAGGCGCATGCTTTATACACGGCGTATTCTGGCCTTGAGAAAGCGACGGGGAAAACACTTTACCGCTACTTTCAACAGCAAATTGTGCTCTCTGTTATACAACGCCAGGCCGATGATGGCGCCTGGTACCACGGCATGTGGACGGATGAGACGGAGTGCCATTATCGTTTACATACCAGTGCCGTGCATCTGCTTATGGACGAGTTTGACCGCAGCGGCTGCGAGCAGGTCAAAACGGCACTGGAAAAGGGGGTGGCCTTTCTCGCCCAAACCCACGACCAGCTCGATTGCGGCATCTGGTTTTTACACGATTCTCTTGAGCTTAACGATGAGGCAATGAACAGCGGGCCTTTTCAATGGATCAGCAATGGGACACTGGGCAAGCGGCCCTCTAATATGCTGGTACTCAACACCCACCTTGACACGACTATTGCCATTAATCGCTACCAGACACTCACGGGCGACAGGCAATATTCAGAATTGATAAAATCTGCCTTAGTATCCACACACACTGTACTTGCCCTGCAGCCTGCCAACTGGCTTTATAAACCCTTGTTTTGGGCAATAAGCCTAACCATGCTACCCACCGATAAAGCCCGCCAACTTGCTGCACCCGTGAGAGCCATTAAGCGTATCGCCGCTGATTATTTAATCAAAAAGCTGCCCGATATTAAGGCGCGCTTCCCTCGTATTGTCATGCCCAACGGCTATATTGATCGTGAGTTATCACTCCGCACTTGGGCTGTTGATTATCAAACCATTAATTTAATGGATTTAGCGCGCTACGCTCGGGCCTTTCCCAGCGAATTCGATGAAACAATTCTGGATAAGGCAATGGGCTTTACTCACGACATCGGGCTTATTCAGCGCTATCGTGAGCTAGCACCGGGCAAACGTTATGCCACAGGTTTTTGGGTCGAAGCCCTCTATCACCGTTGCCTGGCGAAAGATGATGTAAAATATCGCCAGTGGCTGGCTGAGGCGATGCAGGAATGTCACGACCTGGGCTTCGGCATGGCACCCTCTTTATTGGGTACTAATAGTGAAGCTGTGCCCTTTGCACAACAAAGCCTGTACCCGGTGCCCGCCAACCCCGAGCTCAATATCGCCGTGCTTAGCCGGACTCAGGGCTATGAACTCTTAATCGTCAATCACTCCCAGGAAGCCGTGGATGTTCGCTGGGACAGGAAGCCCGATATGCCCATGAACTGGTGTGATGCCACCCAGCAGCCCCTTGCCAATGAACCGCTCACAATCCCCCCGCGCCAATGGCTACTTGGCTCAACATCGCTGTAATAGCGTCGGATACTTATGCATATTGGCATTGTCACCTCTGAATTCCCCCCCGATGTTGGGGGCGTCGAAACCTATGCCGTGGAGTTTGCGAAAGCCCTGGTCGCCTGCGGACACAGGGTAGATGTGTTCGTCGGACGCCATCACGACACAAGCGGTGCTATTGAGGGCTTAAGCCTTCACCCCGTATTGGCCTATACAAGACGTATCGATGCACCGGTTTTACGTCAGTATAAAGTGGATGCCTGGCATGTGATGAATGCGGCCCACAGCTGGCTCGCACTAGAAACCGACAAACCGGTTGTTGTTTCTATTCACGGTAATGATTTTTTAAACCCCTATCCCTTGACGGGCTCGCCAGGTATTCACAACTACCCCCCCCTTTGGCGCTTTGCCGGACAACTTAAACCTGTAAATCGCTGGCTGGCAAAAACTCTAACCCGCAGGCTTTTACCCCGCGCACTGCCTGCGGCCCGTGTCATTTTATCGAACAGCCAATATACCGAAGATGTATTTCTGGCCAAATTCCCTCAATGCCGTGCCCGCACAGTGGTCGCACAAGTCGGGGTTGGCGATTGCTTTTTAAATGCTGACATTGCCCCGAAGCAAAACAACAAACCGCAATTATTGAGTGTCGCACGGCTTTCAGAACCCCGTAAAAATATTGGCCGCGTGCTTGAAGCATTAGAGCGCTTAAAGGATGACTTCGACTTTCACTACACCGTGGTCGGTGAAGGCCCCCTGAAAGCCACCTTAGAGGCCCAGGCCAAAAGCCTGGCTATTGAAAACAAAACCACCTTTATTGGCCGCTTATCGCTGCCTGATGTGATTGAACAGATGCATAGCGCGGACTTGTTCATTTTGCCATCATCCATTTTAGCTGACAGCCACGAAGGTTTTGGTATTGTCTATCTGGAGGCTGCCGCCTGTGGCACACCGTCATTAGCGACGCGACAAGCCGGTGCCATTGAAGCTATTGAAGACGGCAAGAGTGGTTTCTTTGTTGATGAGCCTACGGTCGATCAAATAACCTCAGCCCTACGTCATTTTCTGTCGCAAGACATCCACTTTAAGCCTGAAGAGTGCCGTGAGTTCGCACGCCAATTTAGTTGGCAAAAGGTCGTTGAAAAGGCATTGCCCTATTATGAGTAAGCCGATAAACACAGCTATGCCATCATCCACGAATGCAAGCAGCAATAGCGACACTGACTCCCCCCTCATCACCGTTGTTATGCCCTGCTTTAATGCCGAAGTCTATCTTGAAGAGGCCGTTGAGTGTGTCTTCAAGCAAAGCTATCCCAGGGTCGAGCTTATCGTCGTTGATGATGGCTCTGGTGATAGTAGCTATGCGCTGTTGCAACAACTCGCCAAAAAACACCCACGGCTTAAGGTCTTGCAGCAAGAAAATGCCGGGCCGTACCCGGCACGAAATCTGGCCCTGGCACAAGCCCAGGGTGAATTAATTGCCTTTCTCGACGCAGATGACTATTGGGCACCTGATTGTCTCAGTAAGCTTTTTAAGGCACTGCTTGAGGGTGACGCCGATTTAAGCTACTGCGGCTGGCAGAATATTGTTGAGGGCGGGGAAGATGGGCCGCCCTATATTCCCCCGGCCTATGAAGATGGCGATATATTTGCAGCTTTCCTCAAAGGTTGCCCCTGGCCGATTCATGCAGCGCTAACCAAACGCAGCCTTATTGAACAGGCAGAGGGGTTTTCAACACGTTGCTTTAGCTCGATGGACTATGACTTTTGGCTTCGTCTTTCGGCCATTAGTCAGGAAATTGTTCGTGTCCCCGAGGTACTGGCTTTTTATCGCTGGCACAATCAGGGGCAAATATCCTCTATAAAATGGCGGCAAGTTATTGATGCCCTCCGGGTTAAAACAGATTTTATAGCCGCCCAATACCGATTACTTAGCCACCTGAGCCCGGCTCAACTTGGCGATGTAACGGCTGGCTTTATCACCAGGCAGGCCTACGATGCATTTTGGAAACGCGACCTCGTGTCCGCCCAATATCTTTTTCGCGCATTATTGCGCAATGGCTACTGGAAAAAAGCTGACCTCAAATATATCCTGCCCAGTCTTTTACCCCCACCCCTTTTTCGAGGGCTAGTACGCCTGACAGGGCCTTAAGGAAGAGGACGATGCAGCGATTCACGATTTTGATGTACCACATGATCAGTCAGCCTGGCACGATTGCCGAGGCTAAATATGCCTGCCCCCCCGAACAGTTCGAACAGCACCTGCACTATCTTCAAAGTTCACATCACTGCGTCGTCTCTCTTGATGAAATTGAACAGCACCTGCTAAACGACACAGCTCTGCCCGATAATGCCGTTGCTATTACCCTTGATGACGGATTTGAAGACAATTACACGCAGGCTTTTCCGCTGTTACAAAAGTATCAAATGCCCGCGAGTATTTTCCTGGCAACAGGGCTTATGGGTGCAACGAATAAATGGATGCAGGGGCGCGACTTCCCCGAACGATCGATGCTTAATTGGCAGCAGATTAATGAAATGAGTCGCTATCAAATCAGCTTTGGCGCACATACCGTTAACCACGCTAAACTTTCTGAACTTGATACCACTGCGGCGGAGGAAGAGATTAGCCAATCAAAGCAGCAGGTCGAAGACCAGCTGGGCACGCCCTGTTCCCACTTTGCCTATCCTTACGGGCTATTTACGGAACAAACACCTAAGATAGTCAAGAATGCTGGATTTACACTGGCCTGCTCCACCCGTTCTGGGTTTAACAATAGCAAGCGGGATCCTCTTCTATTACACCGCATAGAGGTATACGGCACTGATCCCGTGTGGAAGCTCAAGCAAAAAATGACTTTTGGTATGAACGACGCCGCGCGCTTATTTCCTTTAAAATATTATTCAAAACAGGTTCTGCAAAGGGTCGGCCTATAATTATGGACATTAGTCTTATCATTTGCTCCTATAACCGCGCTCACAATCTAGATGCCTGTTTTAAGCATTTGCTGGCACAAAAAAATAGCGACGATATTACCTGGGAACTTATTCTGGTGGATAACAATTCGACAGATGACACTCGCGCCGTGGTTGAAAAATATGCCAACGAATCGGCGCTGAATATCCGCTACAGCTTTGAAGCCCAGCAAGGCCTGTCCTATGCACGCAACCACGGGATTGCACTTGCAGAGGGCACATGGGTCGCCTTTATTGATGACGACATTCGCGTCAGTGATGTCTGGCTAAAAACCCTGCATGATACTTTTCGACAACACGATTGTGATGCTGCGGGTGGGCGAATTCATATTGAAAGCCCGCAGTCACTACCGCAATGGATTAGCACCGATATGTACGGTTTCTTAGGCCACCAGGATTTTGGTGCACAAGCTCACCGAATGGACGGCTATAACGAATTCCCCTTTGGTGGCAATATGGCCGTACATCGCCGGGTATTTGATAACATTGGCGTCTTCAACACCCAGCTTGGCCGTCGCGGAGAAGGCAATAAAAGCGACGAATTGTTTAAGGGTGAAGAAACCGATTTCTTTCATCGCCTGGCAGATACAGGTGGGCATTTCCGTTATCACCCCGACCTGCTGGTACTGCATAAGATATTGCCCTACCAGTTAGAAAAAAAGTTTTTTTTAACCCTGCACAAGAATGCAGGCATATTAAAAGCACAACAGGATACCAGGCTTCACAAACGATCTATTATGGGTATTCCTCTGTTCGTCTACCCGCAATTTCTAAGATCGATTGGACACTATGTACGACAAATTTTCAGCAATGGCAAAAACAGCGCCTTTCGCAAACGTATGAATATCGCTTACTTCACTGGCATGATGCAAGCCTACCGTTCCGCATCAAAGCAATCGTAAATGATCAATATTGCCTTACGCTTCGACGACCCATCAATTACCAGCAATCATGCTCTTGAAAAAGAGGTGATAGCTATATGCTCCAGGCATGGTGTTAAAATTAACTTTGCCGTCATACCTTATAAAATCATTGACCAAGAAGATGTGCCACTAACATCCATAGCAGCCCAACATCTGGTTGAGGGCGAAAAGCGGGGCTGGTTAGAAATTTCCCAGCATGGGTATTCACACCAAAACCGAGCGCCTGCCGATAAAGGCCCGAGCGAGTTCAAAAACTGTGCTTTTGAAGAACAACTGAATCTGCTTAGTACAGGCAAGCAACTTCTTGACGGAATATTTCAGCGTAAAAACCGAGGACTTGTACCGCCATGGAATAGCTTTGACAAAATGACTATGGTTGCCGCAAAGAAACTCGACTTCAACTTTATATCCGCGGGCTGGGAGCTACCTTTAAATGACTGGGCACCTGAAATAAAGATATTGCCTAGAACAGCTCAAGTATCTAACCTAATACTTGATGTTCGCAAGTATCGAGTTTACGCGGCGCTATCACCAGTGATTATTGCGGTCATCCATCACTATGATTTTGTCGAAAGTAATGAAAAGAATGCCAAGTTTGATTTAAGGGGGTTTGAAAAGATCATTGAACACATCACTACAAACAAGCATGTAAGAATGACTTCTCTTGAAAGTCTAGCCAACAATCTCAGCCCAAGAAATACTTTCTTTGCGCATTCCACTCACAAATTTTTATCGAATACCTTCAACTGGCGCCTGCAGAAGCATCTTCCTACACCACTGTTTTTCCATAACTCATTAAAACGAAAGCCATGACGACAGAAGCACCGAATAAACCCAGGTCAACAGCTCCCATTTTTATCGTTGGCGCCCCTCGATCCGGCACCACTCTGCTGCAATACATGTTGAGGTCTCACCCCGATATTTCTTTACCGACGGGGGAATCGCACTTTTTTATACCACTACTTCGCCAAGAAGAGCAGTACGGCGACTTACGCCAACTTGCAAATATTCGCCGTGTCCTGGAGCGTATGTACCAACAAAGCGCAGACTTCCTCGACACTGATTTACACGGTATCGATTTTAACATTGACCAACTCAGCGGCCTGCTACACAAGCGACAATGCACAAGTATGGCGCAGTTAATTACAGGACTTTTTGAACTCAATGCCGCTGGCGAAAATGCTCGCCGCTGGGGTGACAAAACACCTTACTATGTATTGCATATGAAACGCTTACTGGAACAATTTCCAGGCGCACAATTTATTCATTTAATACGCGACGGTCGAGACTGCGCCCTATCAATGTTTCAACGCGAACACGATTTTCGCGTTTACAATACCTTCTTTGCCGCGAAGTACTGGGAAATATATATAGAGAGGGGCCAGCAGATGGGCCGCGAGATTGGCCCAGGAAATTATCACGAAATCCGTTATGAAGATTTATTAGAAAATCCTCATGTCATTATGAAAGGTGTATGTGAATTTTTAAATGAAGATTACAGCGACTCTCTTGTGAACTTCAAGAAATCTGGCGAAGCGGGTAAAACACCATTACTCCAGCAGCCCATACAAAAACAAAACCAGGAAAAATGGCGAACACAAATGCAGCCTGCCCAAATTAAGATATTTGAACGAGCCGTGGCAGGGACTTTGCGCAACTGTAACTACCCACTGACCACCGACGCACAAGCACTTTCATTGCCGACCCGAGCTTTTTGGCACTTACATAACAGACTCGCCACTCGTTATTATGAGTGGCGTTACCCACGCTGAACCCATACCAAGCCTATGTCGCCCTTAAAACTCACTGTCGTTATTTGCACTCACAATCGTGCAGAGTTACTCATGCAGGCCATCCAGTCACTCAATTCAGCGTTGCGGCCTGAAAACTGTGAACTGGCTATTATGGTTATCGCTAACGCCTGTCGAGATGAAAGTACAGCGCAATTACAACGCTATAGGGCGCTTCAGCAAAAAGCCGGCACCATCGCTTTGCAATATAGAGAGGAGCCGAGGCCGGGAAAATCCCACGCGCTGAACCTGGCACTTAAAAAAGTGACTGATGGCTATATTTGCTTTGTGGATGACGACCACCGGGTCGACTCCCACTATTTGACAGCCATTGCCGAGGTTATTAGAGAACACCCTGACTGCCCTTTTTTCTGCGGCCGCATTATTCCCGACTGGACGGGTGAGGAGCCCCCCTGGGTACATATTTCGGGGCAGTACCGTATCTACCCCCTACCGGTTCCTCATTTTGAGCTGGGTACAGAGGCAATGGTGCTGGATGAAAGTCACAGTATCCCCGGCGGTGGTAACCTGATTGTCAATACAACGCTGTTCAAGCAGATTGGTGGCTTTAACACAGAACTTGGCCCAAAGGGTCACAACCTCCTCGGCAGTGAGGATAGTGATTTTGTACTAAGGGCTTTATCCGCCAAACAAGAACTGCGCTATGCGCCCAGTATTACTCAGTACCATTGGGTCGATGTTGAACGCCTGCAGTTGCGCTATCTACTGCAAAAAAGCTTTCAGCGCACACGCTCCATCACCCTGACACGTCATCCCAAACACGGCCAGCCCCCTCGTTACCTATGGCGCAAACTGTTTGAATATTCGACGCAAGGGCTATTGTGTTTTTCTCAAACCAAGGTGCGCTTTTATATGATGCGTGTTGCTTCGACACTGGGCGAAATTGCCGGGCACTGGGGACACACTCGGTAAAGTTATGAGTACTATGCTTCCTCTGTCTTCGCAGATATACCTCAATCTCACGGGTTCCGCCATCGCTGCCGCTTTGGTTGTCGTCGCCCTGCTTTTTTTCTCAGTGCGCGACCACACCCGTACCGGCCCACGGGTCAAAGAAGAAATTGCCCAGCACTACAGCTACTACCTGCTCTACGCACTGCTTCGCCTGGGCACTTGGAGCTTCGTCATTTGTTTTTTCCTGGCCACGGCCGGTGCCTCACTGTACTTTCTCGCTATACCGGGCTGGGGGCTAAATTACAGCTTCCCCCTGCTATTGCTCTGTACACTACTGAGTATCGTGGTGATATCCACGTTTCTTTTCTGTCACTACCTCTTGCACATTCCCAGTCTTTTAATTAGCTCCGTACGCTTTCGTTTTTCGCGGCTCATGCCCCTATGGCGGCAACTCAGCCCCCAGCGTTTGCGGACTCTACGCTGGCTAATATTATTACTGGCTACGGGTATAGCCCTTCCGGGACTCTATCAACTCTTGTTACGCGCTCAGTGGGGCGCGGTTTTTTTCTATGGCCTTCAGGCTGGCTTGTATTACGCCATTTACACCTGGGGCACAGACTCCACATCAAAGCCCATCCAACCTGCATCCAAGGATTCGATGCAAAAGGCCCCCGGCAGTCGCGATAAAAAGCCAAACCTATTAATGATTGGCTCTGACACCTTGCGCGCCGACCGCCTCGGTTCCGCCGATTACATTCGCAACCTCAGCCCCCAAATCGACCAACTGGCCGAGCAAAGTGTCTCTTTTAGCAATTGCTATACACCCCTGGCCCGTACTGCCCCCAGCCTCGCATCGATGTTGACCGGCACCTGGCCCCACAATCACGGCATACGTACCAATTACCCTTACGACGAACAATTAGACCTACCTGTCGACAATCTAATACAAAGCCTCAACAAGGAGGGTTACACCACCGCGGCTGTTACCGACTGGGCGGGGGCCGATCTTGGAAAAATAAACTTTGGCTTCAAACAACTGAATGTTCCGCAAGACCAGTGGAACTTGAAATACCTGCTGCGCCAGGGGCCTGCGGGTATTCGCTTATTCCTTAGCCTTTTTTGCCATAATCGTTTCGGTAAAAAATTCTTGCCAGAACTCTACTATCTGGCGGGCATTCCTCTAACAAAACAACTCTTCAGCGACACTCGTGCTCTCATCTCCGAAATGGCGGACAATGAAGAGCCCTTTTGCATTAACCTGTTTACAGCCACTACTCACGTCCCCTTTGGCTCGGATCACCCCTATTACGATCTATTTACACCCAAAGAGTATGCCGGCGACTCGCAGTTCATCATGACCAAGCTCGCCTCCCCGGAAGAAATTATCGAAAAACAGGAACTCGGGCCTGAGGCCTTCGACGTACCCCAAATTCTTAATCTTTACGATGGCTGTGTTGTTCAATTTGACGACGAGGTAGGAAAGCTACTTGAGCACTTAAAGGCTTGCGACTTAGCCGATAACACCATTGTCGTAATCTACAGTGACCACGGCGCTGATTTTTTTGAAACCGGAAGCTGGGGGCAGGGTAATACGCTGATGGGCGATGACCCCAGTGGACGCGTACCACTGATCATTCACGATCCTCGCCGAGTGCAGAGCCATGTCGTCGAGCAAACGGTTCGCTCCATCGACATCGCACCCACCCTGCTTGAGCTACTGGCAATAACACCACTAAAAACAGGGGACGGCCAAAGTCTGGTAGCGGCAATGGATGAGCCAACGATCAAGCTCGATTTACTCGCCTACCAGGAAACGGGTCTCTGGCTGGGTCAGGTACCTGGTGCACACCCCCAACACCTAGGCTACCCCAACCTCCTAGAGCTCCTGGATATACCCGACAAAAAATCGGGAATGCTGAGTATCAAACCGGAATTCTATCCGAGGGTGGTCAAAGCAAAGGATCGCTCGGTGCGCAATGACCGCTGGAAGTTAATAGCGATGCCAACTGAAATGGGCGTTATCTATCGCCTGTATGACCTACAGAAAGACCCTTCTTGCGATAATGATGTTTCCGCAAGTGAAGAAGAAGTGTTCAGCATCCTTAAAAACCAACTCAACGAACTGATTGCCGCCGATCCCCTCATGCACAATACATCGAGAAATTCGGATAAGCCCTTGCCATCAAAGGCACGCTACCCCTTGGAGAAAGAAAAAACCGATGCGTGATATTGCCGTATTAATTTTTCTGGCAGCTTGCATTATTGCCAGCCTTCGTTGCGCCTGGCACGGTGTGCTAGCACTGGCTATTTTCAGCTACTTAAATCCCCATGCCTTTGCCTGGGGCTTTGTGCGTTCCCTCCCTGCCTTTCAAATTCTTTTTTTAGTGGTCGTACTCACTACTATCATGTCTAAAGAACGCCAGCCCATACCCAAGGATTGGCGCGTCCCTGTTTTCATTACACTGTGGTTCTACTTTTTGTTGACCACCACTCAAGCCTATTTCCCCGCCGATGCCTGGGCAAAACTTTGGTTTGTTACAAAAATATTTATCCCGCTTTTCTTTACATTAATATTGATTAATACCCGTGAAAAACTTTACTACCTGATCGTCACCATTGCGTGCTCAATCGGCTTTGTCGCCACTAAAGGTGGTCTCTTTGCACTAAAGAGTGGCTTTGCTCATCGAGTTTACGGGCCACCGGGTACGCAATTTTATGAAAACAACGCCTTTGCCATTGCCGTGCTAATAGCCATACCCATGATGCTGCTCTGGTATCGTGAAACACCAAGACAATGGATACGCTACGGAATTATTGCGGCTATACCGTTAATGCTGGCCAGTGCCATTTCGTCCTGGTCCCGTGGCGCCTTTTTAACAATGGGCGTGCTCACGATAGTCCTGCTTTGGCACAGCAAACGTAAGATTCTAATTCTGCCTATTCTTATCGGTGCAATTGCCATGGCACCGCGTTTTTTGCCCGAAGAATGGTTTGGGCGAATGGATACATTGAACACATATCAAGAGGATCAATCGGCAATGAGTCGTATCCAAGCATGGACAGATGGTTGGAACCACACACTCCAGCACCCCTTTATGGGATCAGGTTTTGAAGGCTGGCGCTGGGTAACTCAACGTGACTGGCACAGTGCCTATGTAGAAATGTTTTCCGAGCATGGTTTTATTGCCTTCGCGCTATGGCTATCTTTAATACTAGGGACACTTTTCAGCTTGACATCCCTTCCCCGAAAGACCAAGAACATTGAAGGTATGGAGTGGGTGGATAATTACTGCTACATGCTAAGGGCGTCTTTGATCGCCTATATGGTGGGCACCCTCTTTTTGGGTCTATCATATTGGGATATTTTGTATCACATCATCTTTATTGCAGTGCTGATTAAACAATTTGCCCTTCGTGAACTCGCTGAAAAAACTGGCCAGCAATCATTAAAGAGGAAATCTATAACGAATAAATCTGTGATGGGCATATCGACATGAGCCACCCTCAAACTGAAACAGCGGATTAATCGCTAATAACCCAAATCAGAAGTAATCGAGGCCAGAGTTGTCAACACTCGATCCACTCGCATCCTGTTCTCTCCCTCTTTCCATTTATCGACACCTATTGCTGAAAAGGTGTTGTAAGGCTTATCTAACACCTCCCCACAGTGCTTCTCAAGCTTAGTATCAAACTGAAGACCGCATGACTCAAACAAACGCCGAAATTCATTAACAGGGTTAATTAACAAGGTCTCATAACTGACCTCATGCCACTGCTCCACAGGGATGCCCTCGCGAGCATCAAGAATAGACCGATTGATAGACGCGTACTGAAAAGCACAGACCTCCTCTATCGAAGAATGGCAATAATTACGCCAGCCTTCTGCAAGGAAAAAACACCAGTTTTTATAAGCACCGTTATCAATATCTACTTCAGCCGGTAACGCCGACGACCAGGCACCAAACTCCTCAGCTTTCCCCCAACCATTGATCAACGAATCAACATTATCCCCAGGGTTGCGTTTGATAAAAACAAAATGTGCATCGGGGAATAAGGTATAAAGATAGGGAATAGACAATCCATTCTGGTTGTTTTTATCAACAATGCGTCGCCTACCAGTACCACTGTAAAACAAGCGAGATGCCTCTGTTCTATCAAAATCACAGGCTGTCGTAGCGGGTATCTCGTGACCCGACCAGGACCTTTCTTCAGGTGGGTGAAGACCAGCCCAGAAGTCATGTGTTTCTTTTTGCAAAGAACCCAGTTCTTTCGACTCAGAAAAAGTTTTGTAAACTAAAGTAGTCCCCGCCCGACTACAACCAACAACAAAGACCGGTTGTACAAGAGAAACTGGTGACATTGTAAAACGCATTTTGCGAATATTAACCCGTGTGATTTCATCGTAATATTTGAAGGTCTTGTAACATTTCTCAAAGAACTCGTTCATTTCATTCACGGGGTAATATTTATTGCCCCTATTCCTAGTGATATAAGATTGATTGATACGGTTTACAAAACCTGGAGCCTCTATTACAGCAACAAACCACGAATATCACTCAACAGAGCCACTAGCTCTGTCATGTAGCGACCAGCATCACCCCCGTTCACCACACGATGATCATAGGATAGGGAAAGCGGCAGCATATTACGCGGCACAAATTCACTGCCATCCCACAACGGTTTAATCTGCGCTTTTGAAACACCGAGTATCGCAACCTGGGGCGTATTGACGATAGGCGTAAAGCCCTGCCCACCCATTGCGCCAAGGCTTGAAACCGTAAAACAGCCGCCCTGCATTTCATTAACCGTTAACTTGCCATCGCGAGCTTTTGCCGCCAACGAGGCTATTTCTTCAGCTAATTCCCACAGGCTTTTCTGATCGACATCTCGGATCACCGGTACCATCAAACCTCTAGGTGTATCGACTGCCATGCCGATATGCAGGTAGTGCTTTTGTGTATAGTTTGCGCCATCACTGTGAATAGAACGATTCAATACCGGGTTATGGGCAAGCGCCACCGCACAGGCTTTGAGGATAAAGGCTACCGGGGTCAGCTTCACCTGACGGGCTTCGCCCTCTGCTTTGAGCGACTTTCGAAAACTTTCCAGCTCGGTAATATCGGCATCGTCGAACTGGGTAACGTGGGGCACGTTGAGCCAGCTTCGGTGCATATTGTTGGCAGTGAGTTTTTCAATCTTGCTCATGGCCACTACATCGCAAGTACCAAACCGGCTAAAGTCAGTATCGGGTACAGCAGGAATACCCGACCCGCTAGTAGCAGAGCCTAAGCTTTGCTGTGCAATCGTTTTCTTTACGTAGGCCTGGATATCTTCTTTCAGAATACGGCCTCGGGGGCCAGTACCTTTCACATTAACAAAGTCGACACCCATCTCACGGGCCAGTTTTCGCACTAGCGGGCCAGCATAAGCTGTGGCTTCACCCTCTTTAGGCGATGGCTCAAGGGGCGGCGCTTCAACAATCGCTACCACTTCTTTCTGAGGGGTAGAAGCGTCAACCGGGGCTCGTTTTATTTCCTGGTTTGCAGATGCGGGTAGCGGGCTGAGTACTTCTGGCTCCGCAGTAGATCCAGCAGACGTTGGCTCATCAGTCTGCTGTTCCGCTTCCGCAGAAGTATCACTGCCTTCAACGACCTCTAGCTCAACCAGCGGCACACCTTCCACTGTAATTTTATCGCCTTCTTTAACCAGCAGCTTTAGCACTTTGCCGGCGAGTGGCGCGGGAATTTCCATCGTCGCTTTGTCAGATTCCAGCACTACCAGCGTCTGTTCGACTTCAATGCTATCGCCAACAGCAACAGAAATTTCGATAACTTCAACTTCTTCAGCACCACCCAGGTCGGGTACAACAATTATTTCTCTAGCCACACTTTACCTCATACTTATTATTCGTCCGTGAAGAAAACTGAATCATAAAAGTAGCGGATCAATTTTATTCGCATCAATACCCAGAGATTCAATAGCCGAATTCACAATGTCTCCCTTCAATTGCCCCTGTTTGTGCAGCCCGTAAAGAGCGGCAATAACAATGTAGCGGCGATCAACTTCAAAGAAGTCACGCAGTTTCGCCCGTGTATCACTGCGGCCAAAACCATCGGTGCCAAGCGTTAAAAACTCCGCCGGTATAAATGCCCGTAACTGCTCGCTGTAGGCTTTAAGGTAATCTGTTGCCGCCACTACCGGGCCATCATGCCCGGATAATTGCTGGGTAATGTAGGGCACTTTCGGTGCTTTGAGGGGATTTAATAAATTCCAGCGTTGGCAACTTTGCCCCTCACGGGTCAGCTGATTAATGCTGGGCAAACTCCACACATCACTACTCACGCCATAATCATCACGAAGTATTTCAGCCGCCGCTCTGACTTCATTTAATATCGTACCCGAGCCCATGAGCTGTACTTTTTTAGTCACTTTTTTCGCAACTTTTTTAGCAACCACTTCGTCGAGTAAATACATGCCCTGAATAATGCCTTCTTCTGCACCTGCAGGCATTTCCGGGTGAATGTAGTTTTCGGTCATGGTGGTGATGTAATAGAAGCAGTTTTCTTTGGCCTCAAACATACGGCGCAGACCGTCCTGAATAATTACGGCCAGTTCATAGCCGTAGGTCGGATCGTAACTACGACAGTTGGGGATGGTATTGGCCAGCAAGTGGCTATGTCCGTCCTGGTGTTGCAGGCCTTCACCGTTAAGCGTTGTACGCCCGGCAGTAGCACCAATTAAAAAGCCCCGCGCCTGAATATCACCGGCCGCCCAGGCCAGATCGCCAATGCGTTGAAAGCCGAACATCGAATAAAAAATATAGAAGGGGATAACCGGGCAATCGTAATTACTGTAGGCCGTAGCATGGGCAATCCAGGCCGACATGGCACCGGCCTCGGTCAGGCCCTCCTCCATAATCTGGCCTTTTTTATCCTCTTTGTAATAGAGCATTTGGTCGGCGTCATGGGGTTCATAACGCTGGCCTGCAGAGGAGTAAATACCCAGCTGGCGGAACATGCCCTCCATGCCAAAGGTCCGGGCTTCATCGGGCACGATGGGCACAATGCGCTGACCAATTTCTTTGTCTTTAACCAGGGTCGATAAGATTCTGACAAAAGACATGGTGGTGGAAATGGATCGCTTACCGGTGCTTTGCAATTGCTTGGCAAAAGCCGTCAAAGGCGGTATTTGCAAGGCGGTAAATTCAGTCTGTCGCGAAGGTAAATAGCCGCCAAGAGCTTCCCGCTGTTTGCGCATATAGTTCAGCTCGGGGCTGTCTTCCGGAGGTCGGTAATAAGGCACATCGACCAACTCATCATCACTAATCGGCAGGCCGTAGCGATCACGAAAGTTTTTCAAACTTTGCATATCGAGCTTTTTAATCGAGTGGGTATCATTGGCCGCTTCACCCGACTCACCCATGCCGTAACCCTTAACCGTCATCGCCAAGATGACTGTTGGCTGACCCTTGTTTTCGGCAGCTTCTGCATAGGCCGCATAAACCTTATAGGGGTCGTGACCACCACGATTGAGATACATAATATCGTCATCACTGAGGTCGGCGACCAGTTCCAACAGCTCAGGGTATTTACCGAAAAAGTGCTCTCGTGTGTAAGCACCACCTTTGTATTTATAATTCTGCAACTCGCCGTCGCAGACTTCGTCCATGCGCTTTTGCAGTAGTCCGGTCGTGTCTTTTTCAAACAGGGAGTCCCAGTGCCGCCCCCAAATTACTTTAATCACATGCCAGCCCGCACCACGGAAGACACCTTCTAATTCCTGAATAATCTTGCCGTTACCGCGCACCGGACCATCGAGTCGCTGTAAATTACAGTTGACGACAAAGGTGAGGTTTTCCAAATTCTCCCGTCCGGCCAATGAAATGGCACCGAGGGATTCTGGCTCATCGCACTCACCATCACCCAGGAAAGCCCAAATTTGCCGATCACCCCGTGGGGCTAAACCGCGGGCCGAGAGATAGCGCATCACGTGGGCCTGATAAATTGCCTGTATTGGCCCCAGCCCCATCGAGACGGTGGGGAACTGCCAATAATCTGGCATTAACCAAGGGTGGGGGTAGGACGACAGGCCATTACCGTCGATCTCGCGACGGAAGTTATCGAGCTGGGTTTCGTCAAATCGGCCCTCAAGAAAGGAGCGCGCATAAATACCCGGTGCACAGTGGCCCTGAAAATAAATCAGATCCCCTAGTTGCTTATCCGTTTTGGCGCGAAAGAAATAATTAAAGCCGATGTCGTAGAGTGTGGCTGCCGACAAAAAAGTGGCGATATGGCCACCCAGACCCTCATCGTTTTTATTCGCCCGCATCACCATTGCCAGTGCATTCCAGCGGATTAAAGAACGGATGCGCCGCTCCATAAACAAATCGCCGGGCATGCGCTTTTCACGGTTGAGGGGCAGAGTATTTCTAAAGGGCGTAGTAATAGCCCGCGGCAAGGGCAGGTCGTAATCGTAGGCCTGATCAATCAGTTGCTTGAGTAAAAATACCGCTCGCTCTTCGCCCTGGGTTTTGATCACGGCATCGAGAGCGTCGAGCCATTCCTTCGTTTCAACCGGGTCTTCATCGACCCATTCCCTTATTTTTACCAGGCTCTGATCCAGTTCACTCATAGTCGGTTTCTCTAGCTATCATCTATTGGCAAGGCTCACCCAAAACGTCATCAATCAAACATACAGTAAAATACGACGATTGGCTTTGATTCGCAGTCACCGTGAATTGTAGTAAATTTACAAGAATAGCTCAAGATGCCAATGAATAGCCTTTCAACAATTACGAAATAGCTCTCAATACCTTGTTTAATAGCACTTAATACAAGCTAATTTATTTACATATTATTGTGAATAACGGTAACTTCCCCCACTAGCTGCCTTCAACTGCTTGCGATCAACACCCACGGCAACAGCCTTTTTAGTGTTGTCGTCAAGTGTCGTCACCCACAGCGCCCTGCTACTGCCCCCTAGTAAACGCCGATAGGCATCCAGCAAACTCTCTTTACTCACGGCCCGCACTTGCTCTGCCAATTTAGGCCTAAAATCAAAACCATCAAAACCCAGTTGCAGCGACTCCCAGTGGCGCGCACTCAGCTCCGCCAGGCTTTTAGGTGTCTCTTCAATATTGACCAGCACAGAACGGCGGTAGCGCTCCAGCTCTTCCTTACTCAAGTCCTTAACCACCTGCTCAAAACCGCTGATAAAGTCGTTTATTTCCGTGCGTAATTGTTCTGCACTGACAACCGGCGACTGAATATAGAACATCAACCCCGGTACGCGTTGGCGATGCGCCAAACGACTACCCACTACATAACCGAGCTTTTTCTCGGTGCGCATCTCACTGTAAAACGGGGCAGACATCATGCCATCCAGCACCGCCACCTGAGCGCGCTCACGCAAACTGTCATCGCCACCCTGAATGTAAAGCACACCACTACTATCACTGTGCTCGACCGGAATCTGCCGCAATAGAGCCTGCTTTTCCGGCTTTAATTTCAGTACGGAATAATCGAGTTCGACATCACCGCCGCTGCCCAGCTGCAAGTGGCTAAGGGTTGTCGACGCCATCTCCTTCGCTATCTCTTGGCCCAGCACACCACCGGCATAAAACAGGGCATGACCTTTATTGAAAAGGCTGCCGGCAAAGGCTTTTATATCATCAATGGCAACACTATCCAGCTGCTCAGCCAACTCGATAACACGACAATTACCCCGTAGTAGTGGGTCCAATTCGGCAAAAACCCGACGTATGGGCCATTGCTTAAGGCTATTGCGACCCTCGCGAATCAACTGTTCTTTAACACGCTGAAAACGTGTTTTATCCCAATCGGGTTCTGCCATCACTTCGAGCACACGTTCCAACAATACCGGCTGCTTATCGGCGTAACCGGCAATTGAAATAACGATGCCATTACTCCAGCGTGACAGGCCATAGTTCAGGCCGGCGAGACGGGCAGCGTATAAACCCGCATCAAGCTGGTCTTCAACAAGGCCGATATACAGCTCTGTCTTTGCCTCCAGCAAACAGCTCGATATCACAGGAATGGCCAGCCGTGCTGAAAAGCTGGCTCGCGGGCTAGCAAACTGGTTGTCGGCGTAATACCAAAGCTGGGCTTTTTTTTCAGCGCCTCCTTGCCCGCCCTTTCCTTGCTCACCCTTTAACGAGAGTCGAACAGGGTTAAGTTCTTCACCATTCTTACCACTCAAAGGAAACGCCGCAGGTAAGAAGACATTAGCCTCCGGCAAGCTCAAATCATCATTCAGTGCTGACGATTTCGGCAGATTACTCGCCGCTAATAGCTGATAAGGCGCGTCATAACGCGAGGACACTTTACCGTTTGCATTCAACTCCGGAGCCACCCAGGTCACCAAAGCGTTATCGGGACGTAAGTAGCCGGCAAATTGCTTGATTAAAGCAGCATCAAAATCGTCGTATAAAAAATGGCCACGCAACACTTCCTGGGGCGGGTAATCGTGCAGGGCAACACTCAAGCCCTGCACATAAGAGGACGCGGCACTCTTTTCCAAAAAGCGAAAGGCGCTGTGCTGCAGCTGCGTTAATTCATCATAGCGCCAGGCGTCGATGCCCTGCGTAGTGGTCAGTGTCAGCCATTGATAAAACAACATTAGCACCTGATCGCGCTCGGCAAGGCCCTGGGGCGTGAGCCCTATAGTGATGGCAAAAGCCGCGCCTTCACGAGAATCAAAGGCCGGGCCTGCACTTAAACTGTCAACCAGACCCTGCGCCTTCATCACCGCAAGAAAACTGCCTGCGCTTTCACCACCCAACAAATGACCAAGAAACGACAGCGGCCCCTGGCGCCAGTACTCTTTGGCCGAAGGCATGGGGAATAAAAGGCTTAACTCACGTTTCTCTTTTTCCGGGGTAATAGCAACCTGCAGCGGCAAGTTACCGGCAAAGAGCGGCTCGCCCGATGCTTCAACTAGCGTATTGTGATTGATCACAGCGCCGAAACGGCTTTTCACCGCCGCCTCAAGCTGATCCAACGACTCATTGCCGAGCACCACCAAAGTCATTAAATTAGCCGAATAATAACGCTGATAAAAGGCTAACAAGTCCGGCCTTATTGGTCGCTTATCATCGTTAACCAGAGTCTCGAGATTGCCCACAGAAAACTTTGCCAGCGGATGTTTCGGGTTAAGTAGCTCAGACAGTACATCCCATTCCCGGCGGGAATCGTCCTTAATTTTCAGCTGATATTCCGAATCCACTGCATGGCGTTCTCGGTCAACATATTTGGCATCAAAACGCGGGGCTACAAAAAACTGGGCAAAACGGTCAAGGGTATCAAGTAGATAAGAGGAGTCGACATTAAAGAAATAATTGGTCTGTTCAAGACTGGTATAAGCGTTGTGCTGGCCACCGTGCTCGCTGATATAAGCCTGGTATTCGCCGGCCTCCGGATATTTTTCAGTACCGAGAAATAACATGTGCTCGAGAAAATGCGCCAAACCCTCACGCTCGACAGGGTTTTGAAAACTGCCCACATGCACGTTAAGTGATGCTGCACTTTTTTCCGCCTTGACATCAGAAACCAGTAGTACTTTCATTTTATTATCGAGCTGAAAATAACGGTATTCGCGCTCGTCATTGGGGCTGCGCCGCACCGCCACCTCACCACCCTCACTAGCACTGCCCTCCTGCCACCAGGCTGCCTTATCAACTTCAGAAGCTTGTATAGAGCCCACAAATATCAGAGCTAATAGGATGAAGAAAGAACGAAAAGGCTTCATAAAAGACATAGAAATATATCCAGATTCAGGCTACTGCCTGTTTAATAAGGGATGCTGTAAAGGCTTAAAAAGCAACTATTTAAGACAGGACATTAGTCAGACAGCAACTCTGCCATTTCATTGCGCGGCCAGGCGTTATAAAGCGCCTTCACCAGAGTTGCCAAAGGAATGGCAAAGAACACCCCCCATAAACCCCATAAACCGCCAAATACCAGGACAGCAAGAATAATCAAAATGGGATGTAGGTTGACCGCCTCCGAAAACAACAGGGGCACTAATACGTTGCCATCAATAAACTGGATCACGCTGTAGGCAAAGAATAACCAGAAGAAATCCCCGCCCCAGCCCCACTGAAACAAACCCACTAACACCACCGGTACTGTAACTACCGCTGCGCCAATGTAGGGAATCACCACCGACAGACCCACCATTAAGGCCAGCAAAGCGGCATAGTTAACGTCGAGAAATACAAAGCAAATATAAGTAGAGGCACCCACCAATATCACCTCGATGGCTTTGCCGCGTACGTAGTTGGCAATTTGCACCGTCATTTCACTCCACACCATCTTCATCACCGGACGACGCTCGGGCAACAACGAGGCGGTACTTTGCATCAGCTCATCGCGGTCTTTAAGCATAAAGAACACCAGCAGCGGCACGAGCACGAGATAGATAAGCACCATCACCAAACCGGGAAAGATACCCATAGAAACACCCAGTGCAGCCTCTGCAAATTGCGCTGACTCCTGTTGTACATAAGCAATAAGTTCACCCAGACGCGCTTCTGAAATCAGGTGCGGGTAGCGCTCGGGCAGCAGTAAAACTGCTTCCTGCCAGTGTACAATCATCCCCGGCACTTCTTTTAACAAGCGACTCATCTGCTCGATAACAATCGGGAAAAGAAAAACCACCACCAATAAAAATAAACTGATAAATGCGCTGAATACCAGGGCCACCGCCAACAAATGGGGTACGCGCCAGCGCTTGAGGAGATTAACCACCCCCTGCAATAAAAAAGCGAGTACCACAGCCGCTAGAAATGGTGCCAGTACCTGCCCCATAGTGACAATAACCAATAAGGCGAGCGCCATCATGATAATCAGTAGCACCGCCTCTTCATCGGCAAAATAGCGGTTGATCCAGCTATCGACGACTTTCCACATACTCTCTTTCCTTTTATTCACTCTTCACGACGTCGCACACATACCCTTGCAGGCGGCGACTGAACTGAGGCACATAATAATAGTCGAAGCATGGGCCAGGAGTCTGTCGGATTTAGGTGTTCGTAGCGAGGAAATGTCCAGTTTGAGTCATTTTTTTGAGGCCTTTTGAGGAGAATAGTGTGCTGCTTGACGAAAAAGAGCTCAAAAAATGGCCAAATCTGGCTTTTCCGCAGTAGAACAACCCTAAGCCCGACAGACTCCTTACGATACGTTAAACTGCAAATAAACAAAATTTGTTCCACTCTAGTTCAATGAAGAACGAAGGAGCAAAGCCCACTGCCGAGGACGCTCGAATATCGTGCCAATTTCTTTTCAAAAATATTGCATCAGTCTGATCTGCATTATCAGCCTCACCTTATTACCGCTCGCCACCAGTAAACAGGCCAGCGCGAATGACATCAAGCTACCCATGCTGGGCGATACGACCTCAGGCATTGTCTCCTTACAGCAGGAACATGAACTGGGCCGTGCCTGGCTAAAAATGTTTCGCAGCCGCGTCCGCACTCTCAATGACCCCTTGATGCAGGACTATATCGAAAATTTAATTTACCGTCTGGCCAGCCATAGCGAACTGCTGGACCGACGACTCGAACTCATCGTCATCAACAATCCCACCATGAATGCCTTTGCAGTACCTGGTGGTGTCATTGGTATACACACCGGCTTATTTTTATATGCCGAAAACGAAGCACAACTTTCGTCGGTACTAGCCCACGAACTCGCCCACCTCAGCCAGCGGCACTTTGCCCGCAACCTCGCCAATCGCAAAGCCAGCTCTTACACCACAATGGCAGGTATGTTAGTGGGGCTTATTCTCGCCGCGACGGTGGGTGGTGATGCGGGCATGGCCGCCATGACTATGACCCAGGCTTCAGCCATGGACAGTGGCCTGCGTTTTTCCCGTCAGTACGAGCAAGAAGCCGACCGCCTGGGCATTGATACCCTCTACCGCGCCGACATGGATCCCAATGCCGTACCCGCGATGTTTGAACGCATGCTCGCAGCAACCCGTTATATTGGCCGCCGCCCACCGGAATTCCTCCTCACTCACCCGCTCTCGGCAAAACGTGTTGCCGACGCTCGAGGGCGCACCAGCCAACTACCCGCTCGCTACTACCCCGACAATCTCGATTACCACCTGATTCGCGCCCGCGCTTTAATCGCCATCGACGGCAATGCCCAGCGCTCCATCAATCGCTTTAAGAATGAACTACAGGGGCACTCCCTGTCGACAGAGGCCGCCACCTATGGACTGGCGCTGGCACAGTCTGCCGCCCGGCAACATAAAAAGGCGCGTAAAAATCTGCAGAGTTTGCTCGACAAATCACCCGAACGTTTCATTTATCAATTTGCTGCCATCGAATTAGATCGCGCCAGCGAAAATTTTGATCAGGCTTTTAGCGCTATTAAAGAGCTCAAACAGGACTTTCCCAACAGCTACCCATTACAAGCCGAACTGGCCGAAACCCTATTGCAAAACCGCCAGTACGCAAAATCGGAACAAGTCTTAGAGAAGCTAGCCCGGCAGCGGCCCAACGACCCGGATGTGTGGTTTGAGCTGGCCGAAACCAGTGGCCTGGCAGGCGATATTCCCGGCGTGCATATCGCCAGGGCTGAGTACTACATATTGACCGGTATTTTTGACAAAGCACGGGAGCAATTGCGCTACGCCAGAAAGCTGGTACGTCAGGACTTCAAGCGCACAGCGGTGATTGATCAGCGGCTGGTCGACATTAATCGCATGGAAGCGAAGATGAAAAAGCTGTAGCTTGCAACCATAGTTTGCCGCTCTAATTCACCCCCCTCATTCACAAGAGATCGCGTAAATACAGGCTACTGTAGTGGCGGCAAGCGCTGACAAATAGTCTCAGAATAGAAACCCAAAATAAAAGCCCGACAACTGTGCCAAAAAGCCGACATCAACAATAGCGCACCACCAATTGTTAGTGCGGCAAAGGCAAAGCTTAGGCTGACAATGCCGTATTCCTGCAACAAAGTATTAAACGCATAGAGCACATAAGCCAGAGCCGACACCATTAGCGCTCGACGATCTATGCTCAGCGACACCAGCGCGATACAACAATAAAGCAGGGTAATGGCCAACGCCGTCAACAGGCCCATCGTGTAATCGAAAGCCCCCAATAACGAAAAGATAGGATGCACCATCAGTGGTGCGGCAACGAGATGGAGCCAAAAGGCCACATCGGAACGCCGGGTCTGGCGCTGTGTGTCGGAGGCATCCCAGCCCATAGCGGTGATAAAAACCAGCACGCCACCGATAAAAACAATGGGGGCCCACCAATCTTTGGCAGCGGGTATTACACTGATAAACAACATAACCGCAGCCAGTACCAAAATACTCATACCTGCCGCGACGGTAATCGGCACCATAAAGCGCTGCCAATGTAACCAGGCCGCCCCTGCGCCGACGGCACAGCCCAGGCCCATACCTAATTCATAGCTCGCGCCGAAGCTCCTTGCCAGCAGCATCGTTCCACTCACAACGCCACCGACAAAAGCCAGTAACAAAACAATGGAAGGCAGCGCCATACGCCGTATGCGAGCAAAATATTCCGCCAGAGCCCAGGCGCTCGCCGCCTGTAAAAAAGAACCGACCCACGGTGCAATGGCAGCACCAATCCAGTTAACGGAAACGAGTAACAACGCGCAGGCGATAACCACAAAAATATCGTTAAAGCCGGTGATAAAACGAAAGTGTTCGTCGTCGACGGCGGGGGTTTGCCTCAGCTTCGCAACGTGCGCACGAAAGGCATCGACCGTGTCATTATTAAACACCCCTGCCTCAACCGCCGAAGCCAAGTCTTCATCACTGTACATAGTGCGTTTTGTTTCCTTTTTTTCCGTGCCTGTTAGTCAGCCTCCGGTATTGAGGTATTAACCGCACTAACAAATAACAGTTTTTGATTACGCCGCCAGACTATTATTACCGTTTCCCAAAATCCCTTCGTTACGCACCTCACCCAGTGGTTGCAGGGTGGCCTCCATTTCTCCCACCAACTCATCGTCACCGCCAGCGTGAATAATCAGGCTTGCCTCACGGGCATTGGCCAGGCCGCCTTCAAGTGGGGCCTCCATAACCCGCACCCCGCGCCTAGCACCCTCCTGCCCAATATGTTGAATCGCAGCCGCCGAGGTGGTCGACATATCGATATAAATAGCGCCTTCGCTCAAGTTATTAAACAGGCCATTTTCACCCAACACCAGCTCATCAACTTGTTGTTGGCCAGGCAGGCAGGTAATCACCACATCACATTGCTCACCCACTTCCTTGACCGTATCGACCCACTGAGCACCCTGTGATTCAAGATTACTGGCCTCTTCCCGCGCCAAATCGTGAATCACCATCTTCGAACCCGCAGCCAGTAAGTTGACCACCATCGGATTACCCATGCGACCCAGACCTATAAATCCAATCTTCATAATAGTGCTTCCTTTTTTTATTGTTTTTCAGCTGTTTCGCTGGCCATTTAAAGTTTGCAGGCAACCGCCAGTATTAGTGAAACGCATGGCTTTTAACAGCGATTAATTACCCGATTTTGCCACTCCAAGAATCGCAGCCCTTCGACTTGTGACCCCGCATGGCTTGCGCCATAATTGCCGGCTAGCGCGTTAAGGCTTGTTGATTCTTCGGCCTTTTCTTCCACAGCAACACCACTTTTTATTGGCCCCCTTTATGAGCATTGCAATTAAATCTGTCGTTTCCATTCATTACACCTTAACCGGCGAAGATGGCGAAGAACTCGATGCCTCCACAGACCGCGAGCCACTGGTGTACCTGCACGGCGCGGGCAATATCATCAAAGGTCTGGAACTGGCCCTGCTCGACAAGAATGTCGGCGACCAGGTACAGGCTACCATTGCCCCGGAAGACGGCTACGGCGAATTTATCAGCGAGCTGGTACAACATGTGCCGCTGTCGGTATTCGGCGACGAAGACAAACCCGAAGTGGGCATGCGCTTTAATGCCGAAACACCCAATGGCCCCCTGGCCGTCGTGGTCACTGCTATTGACGGCGATCAGGCCATACTCAACGGCAATCACCCTCTGGCGGGCAAGACGATAACCTTTGATGTCAAAATCGAAGACATTCGCGAAGCCACTGCCGAAGAGCTCACCCACGGCCACCCTCACAGTGCCGGTGGTTGTGGACACCATCACTAATTACCATAGCAAACATCATTACACCGCTATCGAAACTTGTTCTGGCTGCGTATAATCCCGCGCCAGTACGGGCTAGCACTGAACCGTACGGGCTATATAAATAGTCGTAAGCCGGGAACCTCTAATCAATTCATGAGCTTGTATCCGGTGGCTAAAATATTCGGTTTCTACGTTGCAAAGCTTCGCAATAGCGAGCTATTACGTGTACTTTGCGCCTTGAATCCAAACATTTTATCTCACCCTCTACTTCGCCCAGAATCAATGAGAAGTTCCATTGATAACACGCTTGAATCAAGAGGCCTCATCAGAAAGATCAGTGCCTTTTCCATCCTCTGTCAAGCGTCCCAAATAAGTACCCTGGTCGATACCCGATTTATATTAGGCGCCTCGGTATTTACAACGATACTTTTAACATCGCCAACCAACATGGCCAATTCGTCGAGCCGCTAAAAGCTCTTGTGTTGGGCGCTGATAGTTCTATTTTCAGTAACCATTGTATTTGGCTATTGTTCTACACATAGGAAAGATTCATGACATTTGACACCCTCGGCCTCTCCGAGCCCCTACTGCGTGCCGTTAGCGAAAAAGGCTACGACACACCCTCGCCGATTCAGGCCAAAGCTATTCCCGCCGTTCTCGAAGGTCACGACCTGATGGCGAGCGCGCAAACTGGCACCGGCAAAACCGCTGGTTTTACCCTGCCCCTGCTCCACCTGCTGGCCGACAAACCCGCCGCCAACAGCAACCGTACACTCGCACTGATAGTCACCCCCACCCGCGAGCTGGCGGCACAAATACACGAGAGCGTGCTCGACTACGGTAAGCATCTCAATCTGCGCTCCACCGTGGTTTTTGGCGGTGTAAAAATCAACCCACAAATGATGAAGCTACGTCGCGGTGTCGAAATACTGGTCGCCACCCCCGGTCGCCTGCTCGACCTGCACAAACAAAATGCCATTAGCTTTAACGATGTTGAAGTGCTGGTGCTGGATGAAGCCGACCGCATGCTCGACATGGGCTTTATTCACGACATTAAACGCATCATTTCGCTGATGCCGAAAAAGCGTCAGAACCTGCTGTTTTCTGCGACTTTTTCCAATGATATTCGCCACCTTGCTCGCGGCTTATTAAACAACCCGGTCGAGATCGACGTAGCACCACAGAACACCACCGCCACCAAGGTGGAGCAAAAGATTCACCCCGTCGACAAGGGCCGCAAAGCTGCCTTACTCAGCCACTTGATTCGCAGCGAAGGCTGGCATCAGGCGCTGGTCTTTAGTCGCACCAAGCACGGTGCCAATAAGCTGGTTAAATTGCTCGAACGCGACAACATTCATGCTGCCGCGATTCACGGCAACAAAAGCCAGGCGCAACGCACCAAAGCCCTGGCCGAATTCAAAAAAGGCAAAGTTCAAATACTGGTTGCCACCGATATTGCCGCCCGCGGTATCGATATCGACCAACTGCCCCAGGTGGTCAACTTCGACCTGCCCAATGTCCCTGAGGATTATGTGCATAGGATTGGCCGCACCGCCCGTGCAGGTTCCAGTGGTCATGCCGTATCTTTAGTCAGTGCCGACGAAATCAAGCAACTGAGTGATATTGAACGCCTGATTAAAAGCAAAATCGAACGCGAAGAAGTGGAAGGCTTTGAACCCGAACACGCACTGCCCGAATCACGCTCCGGCCATCGCCCCACGCACAATGCTCAGCCGCGCCGCAGCTCGTCCAACAACAGCAATCGTAATGGACAAGGCCGCAATCAGCGCAATTCAGAAAACCGGCCCAGTGGCAATGGCGGGCAACGTCGTCGCTCGAGCCAGCAACGCGCCAGCTCCAGTGATGGCAATGGGAACGGAAATGGCAACGCCAGTGCTCGCGAAGCTAACGGCAACGGCTCTCGTCCAAACAATAATGCCAGTGGCCAGCAACGTCGTGCTAGCCAGAGCCGCCCAAACCAGAGCCGCCCCCAGCAAGAGCGCTCAGGCAATGTATTAGAAACCCATCGCGCCGTACCTTCGGGCAACCGCTAAGTACTTTAGGTTAAAAAGCGCCATACGCTACAAAGTAAAAAGCCCCGCTAGTTCTCACTAGCGGGGCTTTTTACTTTGTAGTTTCTAACCATTAAATGCAGTCATTGTCAGGGAATCAAGCCACCTTAACGCCGTTATCCCGCTTGTTCAGTACAGGTAAAACACCCTCGGCAAAAGCAGCCATACTTTGCTTGCAGTAATCGTAGTCCATACCCGCATAAGTAAAGAAACAATGCAGCTCGCCGAAACCATCAACGAGACACGCGGTTCATCCCCACGGATGTAGGGAACAGGTAGTAACTCACGTCCTGCTCTTGCGTTGCGGGCTTTGCTTTGCCCCAATACTGGTAACTACTGTCTAAATCCATTGACACAGCTCATTGCAGATTCGGTACTCAATCTAGCCATTCACCGAGTAAAGCGCAAGCTGCCAAAGCGCTCTTTAGTCCGTTACACTCGCATCACTTATTTTCTGGAGTTTTCACCATGCCGCTTTCCGCAACGGATTTAATTAACAACTTTGAAATGTATTTTGATGGCACCGATATGACCAACGCCAGCCTCTACTTATGTATTGATTCTGCCGTGGGAGAAAGTGGTGCTCAGGGCATTATTGAAGCAATGCGTGCTGGCAACCTATGGTCTTCCGATACGGCAAAAATAGTGCCCGCAGAGCACAAACCCATGTATGCCGAACAGATGGAATTTATAGGTTATGTGTCGGGCAAATGTGAGGATAAAGAGTTTCACGCCTCGGCTTATAATCACGAAAAATTCCCCTACAACACCGAGCGCTGGGAAGAATGGAAACGTTTTATTGCCGCTAATTATTAACTTTTAAAGTAGATAAAACAGGGGGGCCAGCATCAGCCCCTGCTTGTTTTTTGATAGTTTATGCAACTGAAGACAGCACGGCACGAACCACCGCGACAACACTGACCACAAAAACTGTCGCGAAAATAATGCCGGAAAATATGAAGTGCAACGGTTTTCCCTGGCTAAAGTCTCTATTTTTATTTTCTTTTGATTGCACGCCAATCGCGGCGGCGAAGGTACTACCCAACACCTCGAAAAACGTCAGCGATTGTTTTTCATCCTTCTTTTCAATAAGCGGATTATCTATTGTGCTGTCTATCCCAGTATTTTCCATTTTCATCTCCGATCATACAGCCATTACAAACTGCTGTTTATTTAGAGGATGTCAGGCGATCCGGCTTAGCCATTATTTCCTTACCTTTAAGCATTAAATCCCAATAGATAGCGGGTAGCATATAACGCTTAAACACCCAGCCAAATCGATTAGCTTTAGTGCCATCAAGCGGTAATGAGGGCAGTAATTTACCGCCATAACCAAATTCGGCCAGCACCACTTTGCCCTTTTCTACGGTAAGTGGGCAGGCACCATAACCGTTGTAGGAGGCGGCCATTGGCTTGCCCAATTGCAGGGCCAATAAGTTGTCCGCCACCACGGGCACCTGTTTGCGCACAGCAGCTGCAGTCTTGGCATTGGGGGCATTAATCACATCACCCACACCAAAAATATTTTCGTACTTCACATGCTGTAGCGTATCGGGCTGCACCGCCAGCCAACCGGCCTCGTCAACCAGCTCACTGCTACGAATGAAGTCGGGCGCTATTTGTGGCGGTACGACATGAATAAAATCAAATTCTTTAACCACTTCAGCACCACCTTGCTTAAAACGTGCTGTTTTTGCGCTGCCATCTACCGCTAGAAGGGTCGACTGAAAATTTAGATCAACGCCGTAACGATCAATATACGTTTCGAGGGCAGGTACAAATGCGGGTACGCCAAAGAGAGCCGGTGTCGCGGTATGAAATTCAATATCAACGTTTTTTAGTTGTCCGCCCTTCTCCCAGTGGTGACCTGCAAGATACATAATTTTTTGCGGTGCACCGGCGCATTTAATGGGCATCGGCGGCTGGGTAAACAGGGCGCGGCCCGACTTCATATTTTGCAGGCACTGCCAGGTGTAACGGGCATAGGGTAGTAGATAATTACTACTCACACCGTTGCGACCCAAAGTCTCCTCAAGACCTTCAATACCGGCCCAGTGCAGTTGTAAGCCAGGGCAAACAACCAAATAGTCATAAGCAACACTACCGCCGTTATCAAGTTGTACGGTATTGCTCTCAGGCTGCACCTCGGTGACGGATGCCTTAAGCCACCGCACCCCACGGGGTATTAATCTCGACTCGTCGCGAATGGTATTATCGGGCTGAAAACACCCGCCGCCGACCAAGGTGAATCCGGCCTGATAATAGTGCTTTTCAGAGGGTTCAATAATGGAGATTTTCAGTGAAGCATCACGCTTCATCAGGCTTGCCGCCATTGAAATACCACCAGCGCCACCACCAATAATGACAATATTTGTCGTGCTGCCAACGCCCTGTACTGCGGCCTGAGCACTACCCGTATCAGTCACCAGCTCAGCTTTAGCGACTTCCCACAAAGTTGATGAACGCCGACCACTGCGACAATAGAGTAAAATGTCACCTTCGCGCTGTAATTGTACTGCGCAATCTTTGGCAAAACCTGCCGTATCAGCAGGTGATGACATCGGCATATAAACGAACGCCACCCCAAGATCACTAGCAGCGGCAGCCAGTGTTGACGATAGCGTCTGCCCACTTTCACCGTCGGGACGATTGCAGATGATCGTTTTAATACCCAGCGCGTGAGCCTGAGCTATATCATCGACTTCAAGTTGCCCGGCTACGAATACACCCGGTGCCAGTTGTTTGAACTTACTCATTTCCCTCACTCCCTTGATAGCCAAAATATGGCGTAGAATTTAATTATTAAAATGACTTATCTCTGTAAAAGAAGTGCCAGGGTAAGCTTAATACTCAATCGCAACGGCCTATCGACAACAGTGAGCACCCAACGCCTTCACCTCATTGCAAGAATATTACACCAGCACGCCTTTCTTATGAAATATCATTATATGCTAATAGTTATTAGCTATATATAGAAAGAACTGTGTATTGTTCTACTAAAATAGACAACAGCGGTAGATCGTGAAGAGCGATGACATAGAAACGAGCATTCTAAGGAGTGAAACGTCGCGGCATAAACCCATCATTGACTAACGGGTATGCTGACTGAAAAAAGGGAGGGGGAAGAAAACAAAAAACTATCGCGATAAAGGCCGGTCTGCTAAAAGACCAATCTACTAATAAAGAAATTAGAAACAGGGCCCAACACCCCGCTCCCGTTAATTTCTTTGACTCAATGCGTATTTAAAATCCAGCAACACCCTTGTCGAGCTGCACACCGAAGCTATTCAGGGCCATCGACACCATGTTGTACTGGCCGACGGTAAACACCACATCCATCAGCTGTTGCTCATTATAGCGTTCACTTAACGCTGCCCAGGTACTGTCGCTAACGCAAGTATCACTGTGTAATTCATCCACTGCGCGTAACAGGCTCGCGTCAAAGTCACTCCAGCCCGCTGCTGAAGCACCCTCTTTAACGCGGGCTATTTCCTCATCGCTGAGTCCCGCATCCCGGGCAAAAATCACATGCTGCCCCCACTCGTATTCCGCCTGGCACAACCAACCAATGCGCAGGATGAGAATCTCCCGCTCGCGGGGAGCCAGTGTCGAGGTATCGCCCATAATATGGTAGGCCCAGGTGGTGAATTTCTGCGTCGCCTGCCAATGGCGAGACAAGGTACCCAGCACATTATAAAAAGGCCCATCCCGCTTAATGGGTTCGAGCATTTCACGCTGCTCATCTGTCCACTCACTTTCTTTCAGTGGATGAACTCTTGGTTCTGATAATTTCATTGTTTTGCCTATTTAATTATTATTTATTGGCAACAGGATATTACGATTTAGAGGACACTTTCTACCCAGCGAACAATCTCCCCCTGCGGCATAGCCCCTGATTGCCTGGCAATCTCTTTACCACCCACAAAAACGATGAGAGTGGGAATGCCGCGAATCGCCAGGGCACTACCCACCGAGGGGTCCTGTTCGGTGTTGAATTTGGCTACGCGAACGCGGGGTTCAAGTTGCTTTGCTGCCTGTTCATAGGCTGGCGCCATCGCTTTACAGGGGCCGCACCAAGGTGCCCAAAAATCGACCACTACGGGGATATCATTACGGCTAATGACTTTCTGGTAATTCGCCGCATTTAATGCCTGGGGTGCATGGCCAAACAAGCTCTGCTGACACTTGCCACATTTAGGGCTACTGCTGAGCTTGTCATTCGGCACGCGATTTATTCCCAGGCACAGGGGGCAAACGATATGAACGGGGGCTGTCATAGTTGTAAATCCTTTAAACGGAGGCGAAGGGCGTCAACCTCATCAAGTAATTCTAAAATAACAGCAACCCCCGCCAGATTAATGCCCAAATCTGCCTGTAAGCGGCGGGCTTTACGGGTACGCTGAATACTTAAACCGGGGAAGTACCACTGGGTCATTTCCTCGCCATGGGGTTGAATAACGCCTTCTTCGACCAGCTCGATAACATAATCTGCGTGTACTGCACACACGCGACAGAGCTGCGACAGCGTCAGGCCTGAGTCAATATCAATAATGACACCGACCTGAATTTCATATTCATTGTTTGTCATACGCTTTAAACCCCCAGCTCTGCACGCGGATTAAATGCTAGATCCTGCGCCATCGTCTGATACGCTTTTTCTGCCTCTGGGCTATCAGCGGGCGGCAACACGACCTTTAACACCACATAAAAATGGCCCGGTGTTTTACCCGATAAACCCTTGTCTTTAAAACGCAGTTTTTTACCGTGGGCAGATCCGGCAGGAATTTTCACATCCACCAGCCCACTGGGTGTCGGTACTTTAATACTAGCACCGAGCGCCATTTCCCAAGGGGCGACGGGCACATCAATAGAAATATCCGCACCGTCGAGCCGATACAGCGGGTGTTTTTTAAATTCGACATCGAGATATAAATTACCGGCCTTGCCGTCCCCAGCACCGGGGTCGCCCTGACCCGCCAAACGAATACTCTGCCCCGGTGCAATACCTTTGGGAATTTTAATATTCAGTACACGCTCACGGGTTTTAACATGACCCTGGGGATCGACTTCCGGTACATGAAAGGTAATCTTACGAGTCGCGCCATTGAGGGAATCCTCCAGATCAATAACCACCCGGGCATGGCGATCGCCACCCTGCTGAGAATGAGGATGCTGCCTGCCGGCATCGCGAAAGCTTTGACCAAATAACGACTCAAAAAAATCGCTGTAAGCCTCTCCACCGCCCTGAGTAAAACCACCGCCGCTAAACTCAAAACCCGTATCCCAATCCGGCGGCGCATTAAAGTCCTGACCACCCTGCCAATTGGCCCCAAGCTGATCGTAAGCGGCACGTTTTTCCGGGTCTTTTAAGACTTCGTAGGCTTCACCCAACGCCTTGAATTTTTGCTCGGCATCGTCTTCTTTACTGACATCAGGGTGATATTTGCGCGCCAGCTTGCGATAGGCGCGCTTAATCTCATCCTGAGTCACATCGCGAGCGAGTCCCAGCGTGTCGTAATAGTCTTTAAATTCCATTGATTATTAACCACCCTTGTAGCCTGTCTATTACAACATGGGTACGAAGGGCGATTAAATCAAGTATTCATTATAAAAAGGACTGCAGAATAGGGTTCCTAAATAGCGCTATCGCCTCACTTTTAAATCAGCCTTTTAAACTAGGCTTTTATTAACAATTTCGTAGACATCTTTTGACAAGCCCGGCTTGGCCAGGACCCGCTGTAACTCAGCCTTCATGCGTCCACCGGCAAGTTCTGGGTACTTGCGCCACTTGGTCAGCGGCGTAATCAAACGCGAGGCAATTTGCGGATTAAGGTCGTCTAAAATTAGCACCTGATCCGCTAAAAAGATGTAGGCCTCACCTTCACCAGCATGAAAATTAACAGCATTGCCCGAGCAAAAAGCGGCAATTAATGCCCGTACTTTATTGGGATTTTTCATATCAAAAGCGCTATGTTCCATTAACGCTTTCACACGGTTCAAACCATCCGGCACGGTGCTCAAGGCCTGTATTTGAAACCATTGATTAACCACCAAGCTTTCATTGAGCCAGTGCGAATAAAATGTAAACAAGGCCTGTTTAGCCAGCTTTTGCGCGGCCGGAGCCGAACAATTAACCAGCCCGACCAATGCCGTGCTGGTGTCTGTCATATTGTCGGCATTATGAAATTGCGCATAGGCCAGTTGAATGGCATCGCTATCGCCGGTTTGTAATAAATAAGCCAGCGCCGTATTTTTCAAACTGCGCTGTGCTATCTGTGTACCAGTGGCAGAATACTTTTCTGCACTTTTTAGGGCTGCACTATTGGCCTGATAAATAGCCAAAAATTCACTGTGCAGTGCATCGGCCAGTGTTTGCCGTGCAAATTGTCGAGCACTATGAATAGCCGCGACTTCTATCACCTCGGCCACTTCACTGAGATAAGCCTCGCTGGGCAGCGCCAGCATTAAAGCGACCATGGCTGGGTCGGCACCTTCATCATTCAGAAGGGCGCGATAGGCTTCGATTAAACGCCCATCAAGCACCAGTTCACGATCGGCCAGCACGTCATCAATCAGTCCCTGTAGTATGCCTAGCGCCAGTTTATTGCAGGCCTCCCAACGATTAAAACTGTCACTGTCGTAGCGCATTAAATGCAAGAGTTGGTCGCGACTGTAGGGGAAGTCCAGTTTTACCGGCGCGGAAAAACCACGCAGCAAAGAGGGAATGGGCTCTTCGACGACGTTTTCAAAAACCAGGGTATTTGTTGCTTCCGTCAATTCATAAGTGATTTGAGTTTCGCCATTGGCGTGACCACTTAAGTGCAAGGGTAAATCGCCCATGGCACCGACAAGACCCAAACGAATCGGCACATGGAAGGGCTCCTTTTCAGCCGACTCAGGTGTCGCGGGGCAGCTTTGGCTTAGGTGCAAACGATAGGTTTGCGCAGCAGCATCATACTCACCACTGACGACAAGACGAGGCGTGCCACCCTGGTGATACCAGTGCATAAAGGTGGTGAAATCTCGGCCGCTGACTTCTGTCATCGCGGCAATAAAATCATCGATGGTCGCCGCTTCGCCGTCATGGCGTTCGAAATATAAATCACTGCCGGCACGGAATAACTCGGGCCCCAACAGGGTGTGGATCATGCGCACCACTTCAGCGCCCTTTTCATAAATAGTCAGGGTGTAGAAGTTGGAGATTTCCATATACGAAGCCGGCTGCACCGGGTGGGCCGTGGGGCCGCCATCTTCAGCAAATTGCAGAGTACGTAAAAAGTTAACATCCTCCACACGTTTAACGGTAGGCGAACCCATATCTGCCGAAAACTCCGCATCACGAAAGACGGTAAAGCCTTCTTTTAAACTGAGCTGAAACCAGTCGCGGCAGGTCACCCGATTGCCCGACCAGTTGTGAAAATATTCGTGGGCAACGACGGCCTCTACTCGCTGAAAACCGGCATCCGTCGTCGTTTCTGCCTTTGCCAATACGCAGGAGGTATTAAAAATATTCAGGCCTTTGTTTTCCATTGCGCCCATGTTGAAATCGTCAACGGCGACGACCATAAAAATATCCAGGTCGTATTCCCGTCCATAAACTTCTTCATCCCAGGTCATGGCATTTTTCAGGGATTGCATGGCGTGGTCGCATTTATCGAGATCTTTCTCCTCGACATAAATGCGCAGGGCAATGTCACGACCACTCATGGTAGTAAAGCTATCTTCAATGCAGCTTAAACTACCGGCAACCAGGGCAAAAAGATAAGCCGGTTTTTTGAAGGGGTCATGCCAGGTCACCCAGTGGCGACCGTCCGGCATGTCACCACTGTCGACGGGATTACCGTTAGACAGTAGCAGCGGGTACTGGCTTTTATCGGCTTCAACCGTGGTGGTGAATTCCGACATCACATCGGGCCGGTCGAGATACCAGGTGATTTTGCGAAAGCCCTCGGCCTCACACTGGGTGCAGTACATGGTTTGAGATTTATAGAGACCTTCCAGAGACGTATTGTCCTGGGGTTTGATAGCGACCACCGACTCCAGTAAAAACTGCTCGGGTACCTGATGGATGACCAGCTCTTCGGCACCGAGCTGATATTGATCAGCGCTTAATGCCTGCCCATCAATAGCCAGTGAGCGGAAGTCCAGCTCCTGCCCATGAAGGCGCAAAGTACTTTCTGCTGCACTCGCTTCAGCATTGGGATTGCGTCGAAATTGCAGCGCCGCCTTAACCAGGGTTTCATCGTCACCAAGTTCAAAACGCAGCTCGGTTTTATCGATTAAATACAGCGGTGGTTTGTAATCTTCGAGACGAATAGTTTTGGGCTGGGAATCTCTTAGTGACATGGGTGTAACTCCAAAAATTAAGACCTGCAGTACCGAAGCAAAGAATATTCCCTACTCATGACACGCTGTAAATATTTCCCTGTACGCTCGGCTTGGGCATCCTGCGTCACTCTAACTCCTGCGTCCATGCAGTCGTCGGTGTCGGCATCCTTGCCTCCTACGGTCACGAACAGAGAACATTCTTTTTCGCAGACTTGAGTTAAATAAGTCGCCTTCATTGACGGCCAGTCTATGAATAATAAAAAACTAGGCAGAAAAACTGACGTTATAGGCTGTAAATTTACGCATATTAATCACCCCCGTATCGAGAATCAGGTATTGGCCCTTGATGCCCATCAGAGTGCCTTCGACCAGCGGTGTTTTATCAAAGTTCTGACTACTGACTTTGGTGGGATATTCCAGTACGGGGTATTCAATATCAACACACTCGCCATCCAGCACCGGCTGTAACGCCTGTAAGCCGAAGCGCTCATTCAGTGCCTGGAGTTCAGGCTGGCAGAGTTCAAAAAGCTGGTCGCGGGTCGCGGCTAAATCGACGTCTTCAATATCGCCTTTCAGCATTTTCCGCCAGTTCGTTTTGTCGGCAACATGCTGGCGCAAAGCATCTTCCACCAGGCCTGATTGCAAGCGAGTAGCGACGCGCATGATAGGTAGAGCCTGCACCGCACCCTGGTCAATCCAGCGTGTCGGTAGCTGTGTGGCGCGGGTAATGCCCACTTTAACGCCTGACGAATTGGCCAGATACACCACGTGTTCAGCCAGACAAAACGCTTCGCCCCACTCGGGCTCGCGACAGGTGCCCTGCTCGTAGTGGCATTTTTCTGGGCTGATAATACAGCTATCGCAGCGCGCAAGTTTCTTCAGACAGGGAAAACAAAAGCCCTGATTAAAGCTTTTTTTGGTTTTGCGACCGCAGTGACAACAATGAATTTCACCGGCATACGTCAAGCTAATGCGCTGGCCCAAAAAATCATTCAGTAACACCCGCTCATCGTCGAGAGGAAGAAAATATTTTACCGGCGTCGCCAGTTCGACCACCATTTTGCTCAAATGGCCGCTAACTTCTATCGTCATACTTTATCTCTTAGAAAAAATGAGCAGGATTAATGCTGCCACTTAAGGGGTTTTTCTGCCTCGGCGATTTCGCCCGTCGTGCTACCGCAGTGTTGGTGCTTCTTCGGCGCAATAAAGCCCACGCGTTCTGACTCCGGCTTATGCTGGCTGTCGTAGGTAATTACTGCCTGCAGGCAGGTGGCCCTTTGCTCCACACTCAATTTACTGCCATCCGGCCATTTACCAATTTCGACGGCCAACTTTAGTTTCTCGTAAACATCCGGCGTCACAGCCTGTAATACTTGTTCAATATCCACACTTACACCTTTTTATTCTTGAAGCGGCTTTTGTCGTCCTGCCAATGCCCCGGCAAGCATGCCAATCAACAGACCGGATACGTGAGCGCCATTGGCAACACCGCCATTAATAAACACATCGACAATACCAAACAGGCAAACCAGCAACCAGCCAATGAGCATATAAATAATGCCGGGCTGTACATTTAATACGGGCTGGGGCGCAATGCGGTTACGAATCCAAACATAGCCCACCAGACCGTAGACCACACCCGACAAGCCACCAAAAAGCACCGGGCCATCCCATAAATATTGCCCGGCATTAGAGCCCGATGCCAGTGTCAGCATTAAGACTAAATAGGCCGAGCGGCCACTGACCAGTTCTACCCGCCGGCCGAACTCCCAGAGCCATAAACTATTAAAGACAACGTGAAAAATGCCAAAGTGTAAAAATGCTGGTGTGACAAAACGCCAGTATTCACCCGACGCAAACGTCTCTTCAACGGGAACAAACTGCGGCCCCTTACCATTAACCAGAGTAAAATCGACAAAAGTCAGCAAGTGCACTACGTCTTGCTTGTAGCTCACCAGGAAAAAACCCAGCACACCGAGGATCAAAGTAATCAACGTTACCGGCACCCGGGTAAAATAAAAGCGGAGGGAGTCTGCACCCTCAGGTTTACCCGTATTTAACGCATTTTCAACCACCGCCATCTCTTGAATTTGAGCAATAAGTTGCTGCACATCAGCCTGCCGCCGGCCCTTATCAAGCCACAGCTCGTGCCCCTCGCCCTGTTCAACCAGTCGATAGACAATATTGTTGCGGTTGAGGGCTAACACCAATAAGTCGAGATCAAAGCCCGCCGTTAGTGTGCCCGCAGAAACCCAGCCATCACTCTCAGCCATTAACGGTGAGCCTTCTCGCCGGGGCGCAGAGAATCCAGCCGTCGACCCCAGCCGAGTTTGTCACGACAAGTTTCGTAGAAATTGTGCTCAGCGGGGTGAATCAAGCGCAAGGGCGTGGGTTTGCGGTGAATTTTGATCACATCACCCGGCTCGATACTAATATCAACCTGACCGTCACAGGAGATCAAAGGATGTAATTCGTTGCGTGTGCCGACCAACACCTCAATCTGACTATCGCCGCTAATAACAAGGGGGCGGCTGGCCAGCGTGTGGGGGTTCATGGGCACCAGCACCACCGCATCGAGCTTGGGGTGCATAATCGGCCCACCCGCCGACAGCGCGTAAGCGGTGGAACCCGTTGGGGTGGAAATAATTAGACCGTCGGAACGTTGGCTGTAGACAAATTGCTGATCGACATAGAGTTCAAACTCCATCATCCGTACCGAGCGCCCCGGGTGTAAAACGAGATCATTCAGCGCGAGGCCCTTGCCAATGGCCTGCCCATCGCGCTCGACACACAGCTCAAGTAAATAGCGGTCTGTACTTTTAAACTCGCCCGCGAGTACACGGCCAATGCCCTCTTCCATGGCATCGGGATGAATATCGGTTAAAAAGCCGAGTCGGCCACGGTTCAAACCCAGTAGGGGCACGTCCAGATCGACCAGCGCCCGAGCGGCACCCAGCATACTGCCATCACCACCCACGACAATCACCAGGTCTACCGTGCGCTCAATGGCGCGTCGCGAGATAGTTTCGATACCGGAGTCGCCCAGCAGCTCAGCGGTCTTTGACTCCGCCAGTACAGTGCGCCCATCGGCACGCAGAAAGGTTACTAAGCGTTTTAGGCTATCGACAACTTCGGGGTGTTCAAGTCGAGCGACGACACCGATATTTTGGAATTGCTCCATCCCAGCTCCGGGGCATACATATTGAAGCGGGATTATACACAGCCATCGGCTGCGGAGAGCTTAGACTTGTAACAGGGGGCTGAACTTATAAATGCTGATCAATGCCGTGTTCTTTTAAACCCCAGGCAAAAAGTTGTTCCCAGCGGCGATCTGTTTGACGCAAACGTGCGCTGACAATTTTAAGCACAGCTTTGAGTACGACATAACCTTGCTCGGGGTGCTGATCAAGGTAGCTCTCGAGGGCCAGGGCATCGAACTCCAGCACCTCAACATCCCCAAGCGCTATTATCGAAGCACTGCGCGAGCCCGCTTCGAACAAACTCAACTCACCAAATATTTCACCGGGGCCAAGGTCGCACAGCCCCGGCTGGATATAACGGCCATCGGGTAAAGTCACTCGCCCCGAAACCCTGACACTACCCTTTTGAATTAAGTAGAGTCGCCGATCATCCATGCCCTCATTCACGATAGAATCATTAACCGCGTAAGTGTTGTGCTTGGCAATACCCGCCGCAACTAATGCCTGGTCTCGTAAAATAACTAACATGTCGACTACCCATCCTATTTTTTAAAATATTATGGGCATCATTTTTAGGGCACATTCACACTTATGACAAGCCATCGCTTTGCGCTTTTGCGACAGAATTCTCAGGTTTATTGCTGCCGCCATCACCCGTAAAGGTCTTGCGTACCACCAGAAAGAAAACCGGCACAAAGAAGATAGCCAACACCGTAGCGGTGAACATACCACCCAGTACGCCAGTACCAATCGCGTTTTGGCCCACCGAACCCGCACCGGAGCTTATCGCCAGAGGCATAACACCGAGCATAAAGGCGAAAGATGTCATCAAAATAGGCCGTAGACGCAAGCGCACGGCCTCCAGAATCGCCTCACGTAGCTGCCAACCCTGAGCCTGTAAATCGAGGGCAAATTCAACAATCAAAATAGCGTTTTTCGCCGACAGGCCGATAGTGGTTAATACCCCTACCTGAAAGAAAATATCGTTCGGTAAGCCCCGTGCATAACTTGCCAGTAAGGCACCAATCACACCGAGGGGTACGACGAGCATGACAGCAAAAGGGATTGCCCAGCTCTCGTACAGCGCGGCCAAACAAAGGAAAACCACCGCCAGCGACAAGGCATATAAAAGTGGAGCTTGCGCGCCGGACTGGGTTTCCTGCAGTGAAGCACCCGTCCATTCAAAGCCGAAACCCGGCGGCAACTGACTGGCCAACGCTTCCATGGCCGCGATGGCATCACCAGAGCTGTAACCCGGCGCAGCCTCGCCAAGAATCTCCATTGAAGCAACCCCGTTGTAACGCTCTAAACGCGGTGAGCCCTGAGTCCAGCGGCCCGAGGAGAAGGCGGCAAAGGAAACCATTTCACCTTCCTTGTTACGCACAAACCAGTCCTTCAAGTGATCGGGCGTCATACGATAGTGGGCTTCACCCTGCACATAGACTTTCTTCACGCGACCCTTATCAATAAAATCATTCACATAAGTCGAAGCCCAGGCGGTCGACAGGGTATTGTTTATTTCAGTCATCGAAATACCCAGTGCCCGCGCTTTTTGCCGATCAATACTGAGCTTAAACTGGGGGCTGTCATTCTGACCATTGGGCCGCACTTTGGTCAAACGCGGATCTTGCGCGGCACCACCAAGAATTTGATTGCGCGCTGCCATCAAGGCATTGTGGCCATTACCGGCAATATCTTTAAGCTGAAAGTCGAAGCCTGCAGAGTTACCCAATGCCCGTATCGGCGGCGGGTAAAAAGCAAAGGCCCGAGCATCTTTAATCTGTGCCAAAGCCCCCATTGCCCGGCCAGACACCGCCTGCACACTTTGCGAATCTAAACGCCGCTCTGACCAGTCATGCATTTTGATATAGCACTGGCCATTATTTTGCCCACGGCCACTAAAGTTAAAACCCACCACGCAGTAAACAGTGGAGATTGTGTCGGCCTCTTCCTCAGCATAGTATTTCTCTATTTGCTCCATCACCCCACGCGTGCGCTCCATGGTTGCACCCACGGGCAATTGCACCAGGGTGAACATCAAACCGGGATCGTCCGAGGGTAAAAATGACGTTGGCATGCGCACAAAAAGAAAACCTACGGCAAAAACAATGACGCCGTAAATCAAAAAATAACGTATTGTTTTACGAATAACATTGGCGACCACATTTTGATACCAACGGGACGTGCGGTCAAAACCCCGGTTGAACCAACCGAAGAAACCACTCTTACTCATGTGATGCCCTTCAACAGCCGGCTTGAGCAAGGTCGCACAGAGGGCGGGTGTGAGAATTAAAGCCACCAACACAGAGAGCACCATCGCTGAAGCAATGGTGATGGAGAATTGACGATAGATGGCCCCGCTGGTGCCCGGAAAGAAGGCCATGGGCACAAACACAGCAGACAAGACTAAACCGATACCCACCAGCGCACCGGTAATTTGCGACATAGATTTACGTGTAGCATCCCGTGGTGAGAGGTTTTCCTCAACCATTAAACGTTCGACGTTTTCGACCACCACAATGGCATCGTCAACCAGCAGGCCAATAGCCAATACCATGCCAAACATGGTGAGAGTATTAATCGAAAAACCAAAGGCATGTAAAATACCAAAGGTACCCAACAACACAACCGGTACGGCAATCGTTGGAATTAAGGTGGCACGAAAATTCTGTAAAAACAGATACATAACAAAAAACACGAGAATGATGGCTTCAAATAAAGTTTTCACCACCTCCATAATCGACACTTCGACAAAAGGCGTCGTATCGTAACCAAGATCAAACTCCATGCCTTCAGGCATAAATACAGCGAGCTCGGCCAATTTTGCTTTTACATTACGCGCAGTTTCCAGCGCGTTGGCACCGGAAGCCTGGCGCACCACAATACCGCTGGCAGGCACGCCTTTAAAATGATTTAAAAACTGATAGTTTTCACCGCCCAGCTCAATATCGGCCACATCGCGTAAATAAATACTCGAACCATCTTGATTAACACGCAGCAAAATATCGCCAAACTCATCGGCATTTTTCAGCAGTGTTTGGGCAATGATAGTGGCGTTTAATTGCTGCCCTGGCAAAGCCGGGCCAGCACCAAACTCACCGGCACGCACTTGTACATTCTCAGCGCGAATCGCCTCTACCACATCTTGTGTGGTCAGCTTAAAGCTGTTGAGTTTGTCCGCATCGGGCCAAATGCGCATGGCGTATTGCGAACCAAAAAGAGTGGCCTCACCGACACCATTAATGCGGCCGATGGGTTCAAGAATATTGGCAGCGACATAATCGGCAATGTCATAGCGATCATAGCGATTATCGGGTGAATAGAAGGCAATAACCATCATCACGCCGGTCGCTGATTTCGTCACCTTGACACCTTGCTCAATCACCGACTGGGGTAACAGCGGCATGGCAACCTGGAGTTTATTCTGGACTTGTACCTGGGCAATATCAGGATCGGTGCCCGGTAAAAAAGTCATCTTGATTTCGCCGACACCTGCGGAATCACTCTTCGATGACATATAGAGTATGTTGTCGATACCGACCATATTTTGCTCGATGATCTGTACCACAGTGTTCTGTACAGTTTCTGCCGAAGCGCCGGGGTTTGTGGCTTTGATGGATACGGCCGGCGGGGCCACCTCTGGATACTGTTCAATCGGCAACTGTGTAATTGACAACGCGCCGGCCAACATAACGATAATGGCAAGCACCCAGGCAAAAATGGGGCGATCAATAAAGAAGTTAGGCATTTAGTGTGCTTCCTTCTTAGCCGGCGTTTTATACGCTACCGTCGTCACTTCTGCCCCGGGGCGCACTTTCTGCAGGCCGCCGATAATGATTTTCTCCCCCGCTTTCAAGCCCTCTAAAATCAGCCATTGATCGCCAACAACCTGACCCGTTTTTACCAAACGACGTTCAACTTTATTATCCGCACCCACCACCATCGCGACGGCACTACCGGAGTATTCATAGGTAATGGCTTGCTGGGGTGCCAACACAGCAGCTTTTTGCAAACCAAGTCCAAGACGAGCGCGCACAAACATGCCAGGTAATAAAATGGTATCCGGATTCGGTACTGTGGCCCGCAGAGTGACAGCACCTGTACTTTGGTCGACACTCACTTCGGCAAATTGCAAGCGACCCGCGCGGGCGTATTCACTGCCATCCTCAAGCATCAGGTGAACAGTCGTATCCTCCATGCTAGCCTGTTCCAATTGCCCTGCTGCCAGCTGACGCTTCATGATTAATAGCTCGCGACTGGTCTGAGTAATATCAACATAAAGTGGATCGAGCTGGCGAATAACCGCCAACACTTCTTCCTGTTCCGCCTCAACCAGTGCGCCATCGGTAACGAATGAGCTACCAATGCGGCCCGAAATAGGTGCTTTAATTAAAGAGTATTGCAAATTGATAGCGGCAATTTCCTGCTCGGCTTTCGCCACGGCGACATTGGCCTTTGCTTCACGTAAAGCGGCATGGGCATCGTCGTAGTTTTCCTGACTAATGGTTTTTTTGCCGATCAAATCTTCGTAGCGATCGGTCTTTAAAACAGCGGCCGATAGCGCTGCTTTCGCACGCAGTACCGCTGCCTTTGCTCGGTTTACTTCCGCCACAAATAACTCAGATGCTATTTGATAGAGGGGATCACCGGCTTTAACTTCACTGCCTTCAACAAAAAGACGCTTGGCAATAATGCCACCAACTTGCGGGCGCACTTCGGCGATGCGGTAGGCTGAGGTGCGGCCCGGTAGCTCTGAACTAAGGGGGACGTCAGCTGTTTTTATTTCGACCACCGCAACCTCAACGAGGCCTCTCGTGGGCGCTGGCCCTGCCGATTTTTCACAAGCTGTGAGGAAGAGTGATACTGCCAGGGCGCTAAAAATTAAATGGGGGACGTTACCGAAACTTACTGTTTTATTACCACGAAGACGTTCCAACACAGTGCTGCGGGGCATGCATTACCTCCTTGTTATGGTTAATTTTCATTAATAATCTGCCGCTGATCATAGCCGAACAAGGGTCGGAACTGTGAGAATATTCACACTTTTCAATGCAGTTAGAACGTAAAGCTTTGTTCAACACCTAGTTATTTTTATTGAAAAACACCACATCTGCGCCATAAAACACGGGCTCAACTTGCCATTGCTTACCCAGCCAATGAAACGTTTGTTCGCTAAAAAATACAATATGGGTGGGATCATTTTTATAATGCCAGCTGGCAAACGCTGTTTGGCCAATAACCCGCTTAGTCATAATTGACAACACGCCATCCTTTTTGAGGAGTGACCATAAACGGTTTAGCTCAAAACCCGGTGCTTTTAGATGCTCGACCACTTCGGTGCTGGTAATAAAGTCATATTGACGCGCAAAGACTGTTTGAAGTGGCGCGTAAAAAGGATCGTAAAGATCAACACTATGCCCCGCTTCTTCGAGCATTAACGACAGGGTTGGCCCGGGGCCACTGCCAAAATCCAGGCCCTGGCTGGCCGGTCTTAGCTGATGAAGAAGTGGCTTAGAAAGCCGCTCCAGAAAAGCACGGTAGCCCGCATCATGGGGGAGGTTCTGATGCAGGTCGTAATAGCCTTTTTCATCACCCTCAGTCAGATGACTACTGGCGGGGACAAATACCAAGGCACATTGCTTACAGCGATGAAAATCACGCGGGGGATCGCGGTGAAATAAATCACTTTGCGCAGAAAAACAAAGGGGGCAGGCCTCGGTTATTAACCGTGAACCTGCCCCCTGAGGCAATACAGTTTTTTCAAACACTACTTTAAAAGCCAGTGCCGACGTAAGAATTAATCGTAAACGATTACGCCACGTGCATTTTTACCCGCTTCCATATCTGCAAAAGCCTGAGCGACATCATCAATAGAATAGGTTTGCGTAATCATGCTATCAAGGTCGAGCTTGCCCTGCTTGTACAGTTCAAGGTACTTGGGGAAATCAACCTTAAATTCAGCACTACCGTACATAGAGCCTTTAAAGGTCTTGCCCGTCATCGGGAACATCAATGCATTGAGTTCCAGCTTCTGGGTGAGTTTGCCCACGCCCACAACTGTCATGGTGCCACCACGGCGAGTGACTTTCTGCGCCTGGTCAACGACAGCGGGAATACCAATGGCTTCAAAGCCATAATCAACACCGATGCCATCAGTCATTGCCATGATTTCTTTGATCGCGTTACCGCTAGCATTCACAGTGTCAGTAGCGCCGAGTGTTTTAGCCGTGGCCAATTTATCATCAGACAAATCAACGGCAATGATTTTAACCGCACCAGCAATACGTGCACCCTGAATAATCGAAAGGCCAACACCGCCAGCACCGAAGACAGCAACAGTGCTACCCGGTTTTACTTCAGCTGTTTTTAGCGCCGCACCAACACCTGTAGTCACGCCACAACCGACCAGCGCAGCGGCTTTCATGTCGATGTCTTTATCAATTTTAACCAGGCACATTGAAGGAACGACCGAGTACTCAGCCATATTGCCGAGGAACTGCATAACATTGAGGTCTTTACCGTCGAGCTTAACGCGAGAAGTGCCGTCCATCATTTTACCGTCAGGAACACTTTTCAAGCACAAGAAAGGCTCACTACGCAGGCAGTGATAGCACTCGCCACAGTTGGGCACGAAAGATAAAGTCACGTGATCGCCAACTTCAACATTGGTAACGCCTTCGCCTATCTCTTCAACAACACCAGCACCTTCGTGGCCCAATACCATGGGAAATGGCACGGGAATAGTACCGTTAATGACGGATAAATCAGAGTGACAGATACCCGTCGCTTTGATTTTAACCAGTACTTCATTCGCTTTGGGCGCATCAATCGTTACTTCTTCAACAGAATATTTGTTGAGCTCATGAGCCACAACGGCCTTCATCGTTTTCATATAAATCCTCCGGGGTTAGATCCAAAAAAGCGATTGCAAGTCTACCATCAATCGAGTCAATTTGACGGAGCTTTAGGAAGGAAAAACAGAAAGTATTACAGCCAGAAGGCCCTTCTGAAAAAAATGCAACAGCAGCAAATTTAGGCGTAGAAATAAACAAGGAAAGCCAGAAGCCAGGCTTTAGAACCTCAAAATGACACAACGGGGGGGGGATGGGGTGGCTGACGGGGATTGAACCCGCGACCACAGGAATCACAATCCTGGGCTCTACCAACTGAGCTACAGCCACCATTAACTGCTGCGCCGGGATTTATATTTACAAGCCCGGGCGGGATACTTCTGTGTGCCTTAACTTTGAAAAGGGCACTCTTTTTCTAACTAAAGCCTTTTCTAGTGACTCGCAATCTACCGAAATCAACACCCGATAAATGGTGCGCCCGGCAGGATTCGAACCTGCGACCCACGGCTTAGAAGGCCGTTGCTCTATCCAGCTGAGCTACGGGCGCATAACACCACCATAACATGGCAAAATTACCGCCAGGCACTGGCCAATAAAAACTGGTCGGGGAAGAGGGATTCGAACCCCCGACATCCTGCTCCCAAAGCAGGCGCGCTACCAAACTGCGCTATTCCCCGATTTACTGGCTTCCTCAGAAGGCGCGCATAATACCCGCCAGCCTTCACCCGGTCAATCCATCAACGCACTTTATCGTCGTAATAACACATAAAAACTGTTTAACCGACATCCTCTATTCTTCTCATTACCTGCTGGGCATGACAAAATAGCGGCCTTATTTTTATCCCTGTAGTTTTGAGTCGCATTCACAACAATACCGGAGCCCCATGTCTAGCATCCTTCTCGACGGTAAATCACTTGCCCTGCAAAGCGAGTCAGAAATCAGCCAACGTGTCGACGCACTCAAAGCCCGCAACAATGGGCAGGCACCGATTTTGGCGACCATCTTGGTGGGTGGCGACCCCGCTTCCGCGACCTATGTACGGATGAAACAGAATGCCTGCAAGCGCGTGGGCATGGAGTCGATGGCCATCGAGCTGGGCGAAGAGACCACCACCGAAGAGCTACTGACACAAATCACTGCGCTCAATGACAACCCCAATTGCCACGGCATTCTGCTGCAGCACCCGGTGCCACCTCAAATTGATGAACGCCTTTGCTTTGACCATATCGCCCTGAGCAAAGATGTTGACGGCGTTACCTGCCAGGGTTTTGGGCGCATGGCGATGTCAGAACCCGCCTACGGCTCCGCCACACCACAGGGCATTATGCGGCTGCTAGCAGCCTACGACATTCCACTGGCAGGCAAGGATGCGGTCGTGATTGGCCGCAGCCCCATCCTCGGCAAGCCGATGGCACTGATGTTGTTGAACAAGAATGCTACGGTAACGATTTGCCATTCCCAAACCAAAAACTTGGCCGACATTGTGAGTCGTGCCGACATTATTGTCGGTGCTGTCGGCAAGCCCGAATTCATTAAAAGTGAGTGGGTTAAAGATGGCGCGGTAGTGATTGATGCGGGCTTCCATCCCGGTGGCATTGGTGATATTGACCTGAGCGGCCTTGATGCGCGTAGTAGCGCCTATACGCCTGTGCCCGGTGGCGTTGGCCCGATGACGATTAACACACTGATTTTACAAACACTGGAAGCCGCCGAGGCGCAGTAACAACAGCGCTCCACTGACCAATTGTAAGCCGTGATTTAATGCCCAACCTACGATATAAGCCGACTGCCCATTCAATGCAGTCATGGAGTTCAATCTTTGTTCAGCTACGTTGATTCTAAAATTCGGCAGCAATTAGTCGACAAACATCAGTTGGTCGACCTTGATCGCAATGGCGTGGAAATTGTTGACGGCAAGGGGCAGCCCTACATTTCGATCCTGGGGCCTGTCACTATTCCCCGCATTATTGCCGGTGAGGAGGTGCCCCTTGAGTGGTACCCCTTTGTGCGCCGCGTTGAACTCGCCCATGTTCAGGCCTCAGCCAATGATGTCGAGGGCGGTGGCGATGAAGCGCTACGGGAATTGCTACAAACCAATATGTCGGTCAACTCTGTATTCGCCCTGCCCGGCTTTCGCGACGAACCCAACCCACTGGTGCGCGTTCACTCCTGCTGTTTGACTGGCGATATTTTCGGCTCTCAACGCTGTGATTGTGGCCCGCAGTTAACCGCAGCCTTTGAGCAAATGCTGGAGGAAGGCAACGGCGCGGTGGTTTATATGTCTGGCCACGAGGGTCGAGGCATCGGCCTGTGGGCAAAAGCCATCACCTATCTGCTGCAGGATGATGGGCAGGACACCTTCGAGGCTAATGTGAGCCTGGGCTTGCCGGAAGATTCCCGCGACTTTACCGATGCTGCCGTGGTGCTGCGTTATCTGTTGTCGCAACGCTCTATTCGCCTGCTATCAAACAACCCCCACAAACGCGCTCACCTGGAACAGGGCGGGCAAGTCATCTCCGAGGCCGTGCCCCTGGTTTCCGGCATCTGCGCGCACAATGTACGCTATCTTCGCTCCAAGCGGAAAAAGGGCCATGTCTTACCCGACGAGATGTAAAAGACCGAACCATGAGCGATAAAGCCGATCCGGCTGACAGCTTATACAGCGACTATCGACAACGGCTTGTCGCCCATCGTGGCTACCAAAAGAAATATCCCGAAAACACGCTGCTTGCCTATCAGAAAGCCATCGAAGCTGGCGCTCTTTCGATAGAAACCGACATATTATTGAGTGCCGACAAACAAGCTGTGCTGTATCACGACCCGACACTAAAACGAGTTAGCGGCAGCAAGGGCCGAGTCGACGCACTAACACTCGCGGAATTAATTAACACACCGGCTTTCGAACCTCGACGACTTGGCCAGACCTACAATTCGCAATGCATCACTCCGCTCAACGAGCTCGTTAAACTCCTGCAAGCACATCCACACGTCACCGCTTATATTGAAGTCAAAAAAGAAGCCATCAAGTTTGCAGGGGCCCGCGAAACCTGCGCCGTTGTGAGTGAATGCCTGGCACCAGTTGCCAGCCAATGCTTTATTATTAGCTTCGATCACGACTTTATGGGCTTGGTGCGAGCAAAAGGCTGGGCTCGCTGCGGAGTGGTTATTAAGCGCTGGAAGGATCTACAGTCGGCAAAAATGAACACTATTAAACCCGATGCCGTCTTTATCAATTATCGAAAAATACCGGCGAAAGCCGAGCTCAACAAACTCGGGTTCGAGCTGGTGGTCTACGAAATCAACAGGCCAGCACTGGCCAGAAAATGGCTAGCACGGGGCGTCAGTAAGATTGAAAGTTTCGACATTGGCGGTCTTATTGAGTCTGAGTAGCGGGTTCCGCTGACCCAGCAGGTTCATCACCAGCCTGGTCAACACTAACCGGGGCAACATCAGAGGCCTTCGAGTCGGCTTCTAACCAATTTTGAACATTATCAATCTGAGGTTCTAGTGCTTTTGGTCGTAGAGTGAAAACAGCCGCAATTGATAAACCAATAATAAGCACCAAAGCAATAGCAATAATCGGCAGCCAGTTGGTGACCGCAGGTATCACCGCTTTCTTTGGTGAGTTGATCAGCACATCGCCAAGCTCACTGCCCCCCATCGGCGGAAGATCGACCCGCTCTGATACTGAGCCCTGCTTTTTTTCTACAATGGCAGGTTTTTCATTCTCTTGATCTGCCGATGAATCAGCCGCCTGCGCAGCTAGCCTCTCTTTAAGAACCTCTCTTTCAGCTCGACCCGGGGGCAGTATGACGTTATCGCGAATGCTGCGATCAGTTTCAGCCGCCGGCTCAAAAGGGTTGATAACATCCTGCGCATCAGCTATCTCTTCAGCGGCCGATGCCTCCGTGCCAGCAGCTATTGAGTCGACGTCATGAGTAATCGATGATTCGCCGCCTTCCGCCTGGCTTTCAACCGGTTCAATTCCTGTCTCTCGCGATGCGCTCACCGACTCCGGGACGGAAGACGGTTTTGCCATAGCTACTTTCGGCGCCCAATCATCGTACTCATCAACCACATCAAAATTAATTTCCGATACGGTATCGGAGAAGGTTAGCTGCTCCTGCTGTAATTCATTAATAACAGTTCTAATATCCTCCACACCCAGTTTGTGGCTACCCTCAACACTCCCGTGTAAAAAAAGCCGGCTGCAAGCCTGGTTGATTCGCCGAGGGATTCCAGCAGTAAAACGAAAAATAGCCGGATAAACTGCATTGCTGATTGCCGGATCACCCTGCCAACCCACTTGCTCCAAGCGATGGATAATATAAGCCTTAGTCTCGTCTTCTTTGAGCTGCTCTAAATGACAAGCCGCCACAAGGCGCTGTTGCACTTGCTCCATTCCCGGTGATTGCACCAAAGTACGTAGCTCTTCTTGCCCGAGTAAGAAGATCTGCATCAAAGGCTGACTATTCAACTGCAAATTAGTCAGCAAACGAAGCTCCTCCATTGCCGACTGCGATAAGTCCTGAGCTTCATCGATAATTAACAAAGCGCGACGACCGTCATTATGATTAGACATTAACAACTTATCCAAACGCTGCAATATCGTTGCTTTGTCCAGGTTTTCCGTCTGCATACCGAAAGAATGAGCGACCATACGCAGTAAATCAGAAGCCTCGAGCTGGGTACTTACCAGCTTTGCGACTTTGGCACCAGAGGATGAAAGCGTATCCACCAGATCATTCACCAGCGTCGACTTACCTGTGCCCGGCCTGCCAGTGACCATAACAAAGCCTTCAGCCCGCTCAAAAGCATACTGCATATAGGCCTTCGCCTTCGCATAACTTTTATGATTAAAGCAAAAACGATGATCGGGGCTTAAGCGAAAAGGCTCGGCTTTTAGCTGATAAAAACGATCGTACATTGACTTTGTCTCTTCCTTAAATTGATATTACGGCTGTTCAAATAGCAAAAAAATGACCCTCTCTGCCTCGAACGCCTACTCGTCAACCTTAGCATCCCTGGGTCGACATCTTTATCAGCAAGCACTCAATCGAGAACTTGCTCGTCTAACTTTCTATAACTTGTGGACTAATCGTATTTGGATGGAAAACGGAACAAGACATTATTCGTCAAACTGACGCGTTACGTTTCTTCCAGCGTTTGTAGCCTTTTCGCGCCAAATGTTGCGCCAACTGTAAGGGCGGCATTTTAAGCCAGTGGGAACGAACGAACAACATCCATCGCGCCAGGCCAGTCCAGCGATCGGTACACGTTATATGATCCGGAAGCAGAGCCCGATAAAATAAGAAATCCATCCATTTTTCCACCAAAGAGCCAGGAGAGCCCTGTTTTGATGCTGTCAAAAATTTTGCAGGAACCGGTGTTTTTAACAAGGCATGGGTGTAACGCAAAGCATAAAAAAGTGGGCGCTGTAGATTCAATTCAACTGAACGCGCCAACAAACCAGCCCAAAAGTCGTCATTGACCGAAAGGTCGCGTAAGAGAAGATCTAAATCTGACAAATCACGCAGCCCATTTTCCAGTTCGCCGTCGCAAAACAAATGTACAGCACTGTGCAAAACCAGATCTTTATTATCGGGTATATACAGCACCTTATATTTATCGACTTTATGCGCACTTTTCCAGATTTTCTCAATATCAGACTTGATACGCGCGGTCGGTGGAATAATGGCGTGGTGTACGTCCAGCGTGGTGCCCCGCTTCATATGCTGTAGCGGGGGAAGCTCATGCATCCATGTGCGGTAATAACGCTGATCATAAGAATCAAAATTTGTACACATCCAACCCTTACGAATCAATAGCTGTTCTGTTTTTTCGAGAAACTCTCGAGGGACTAAAATATCCACATCGGAAAAAACACGGCCCTTTGCCGCCACGGTCTGGCCGACAACATAAGCCCCGCCTTTTAGTAGGCAAAACGGAATATCATCGGCCAACAACGTCAATTCAATTTGCTTCGCCTCCCATTTAACTGAGCGATGATTTGCCTCTGCAACTGCCTGAGCACTTTGCAAATGGTTTTGCATTCTTTGGGGCAAGCGCGATGTTAAATTTTTATCATCACATAAGGCGGCCACCCGGCTAAGTAAATTTGCACTGCGGGCCTGTCGCAATAGAAGCTCGCAGGCTGGGGAGTCAGCCACCCGCTCCGCTTCAATTGTGCCTGACAGAAACTGCACTAATATCGATTCTGGCGGCATTAGATCAGCGATTCCAATGTTTCTTTGGCTTCGTCTAAAGACTGATAGCTAAACTCGTAGCAGGCACACTTTGAAACCAACTCACCCAGTACCTCAAAGCCCTGTAAACCCAGCACGCTGTAGTTAAAGCTATTTTCAGCGACTTTCATTAAAGCACTGGCTTGCGTTAACGGAATCAGGTTTGGTTCTGCGCCAGCTGTATATTTTGGGAAAATAATCAAGCCAGGGGTTCCCGGCTTTTCACTTTGCTCAACACTCGACTGCGGGGGGCGCATATGGCTAACGGTGCCTTTGGCCGTATCCATCACCACATCACCCATCACGGCATCGAATGAATAGTGCTGGATAATATCGATAGATTGATTTTTGAGGCTCACCGGGCGAGGAACAGGGAAGATTTCACCCGTCTGCGTAGAGACAAGGGCCATCTCATCAGACAACAAGCGCCAACCCTTGCACACCAACGCTGCACAGAGCGTACTTTTACCGCTGCCCGGCGTACCGGGTAATATACAAACCACCCCGTTTCGCTCGATAACAGCGGCATGAATAATTAAATACTGGTGGGCATTATTGGCAATACACCAATTCAAACCCCACTCAAACATAGCGAATGCCTGTATCTGTGGTAAGGGTTTAAAGGGGAAAAAGCCGTCGAACGAGAAGTTGACCTGAGGCCGAAACCAACGACGCAGCCCCGATGGGGAATTGAGGGAAACACGAAAGTCAATAAAGTCCGCGTCGCCCGTCAGCGTGAAGGCACCGTATAATTGCTCAAGGCCATCGCCAACAACGCCAATAGAGGAGGTAAGACTGGTATTGAAAGGGCCAATGTTTAAGCCTAAACCTTCCTCTTTTAGACGCCTGCGCAGCTCTGACCGAGTGAGGGAAGAAAGTTTCAACTATCTGATTCGTTCTTAATAGCTTCTATCAAACCCAGCTCTGCCAGATTCGATAATAATGCCTGAATATATTGAGAAGCCCCATCATCAAATACGTGCTCAAACGCCACTGACAAGTCTTTAACTGATATTGGCTTTTCATTAATACGCTGTAGAATGCTCGCGTCGACTTTATTTATTAAATGTGTATCACCCGACTCCGTGTGATACACCGCACATTGCTCCCCCCAGCAGCGGGAATGCACAATACCAGGGACGCAAAAATAGTGTAACGAATCAGCTACCATACAAGTGTAAATAACACCTCAACTAAAACCTAATCTTCCGAATTGTGTTTTTAGTTTACTATTTCAAGAAACCACTAGCATTCACTACAGAAAACAAGTCTAAGTCCAAGTCGAATCTAGAAATTCATTTAACGAAGCAAACCCTGAGGGTTTGGAAATAGATCCGCCCCAAAGCCCTAGAACCTGTGTTTTTGTTAGCACATAGTTGTATCCTGGCAAACTCGCATTTAAGAGCGCAGCAATGAAATGCCATTGCTCGGCCCCGCTATCATCACACAGTATTTCTCGCATAGGACGAGAATCAGCTCCACCAAAACCGGTCGAAGCGTCATTAAAGGGCGTTCCACCAGAATAAAGAGAACAGGGCTCCCCTGATCCTGAAGGAGGTAGGCCATCAGAGTAAGCAAAACCAGCTGTAGACCATGCTGCAATAGTCAACATGCCATTAATTGTCCCTCCCACCTCCTTCCACGCCCCAGGGCTCCAGCCTAAGGAACAACTACCGTCCTGATGAGATGCATTACCAGACATCATCTGCGACAAACATTGCGCACCAAATACAGGCTTACTGGCCAGAGTCATTATCACTGGTGCAGCCATGCCCACTTTTGCTAACTTTCGTCGCCCCAGGTCAATATTTTGATCGAGGTCTTGCTTGTCGTTGTTTTGTTCGCTCATCTTAGAATCTCTCTTTTCCCTATTCGACAGTCATTTCATAGTCTCTCTATGCATACCAAGCAAAAATCGCACCATAAATAATAGCGCTTTATAAACAAAGGCTTAGTAAAAGCAAAGACTTAAACCCCAGGCAATATGTAAAAAAAACTGACACTTAACTAGCATCGACTTTAAGATCGAGCCCCACCCATTTCATCGACAGCTAGGCATAGGGCATACCACCCTGCGCTATAAACGCCACAAGGTAATACCCTGGTCATAACAGGCTTGTCGATCGAGCACTGATTTGATATCCATTAGCAGGGTACTTTCACCCATCATATTTTTAATGTCGGCAAGTGGCGACTCCCGATAAAACTGATGGGCGACGGCCAGCACCACAGCATCGGCTTCAGACAATTGATCCCACGCCACCAGCTCAACACCGTACTCATCAAGCGCCTCATCGCGATCCGCCAGAGGGTCATGAACAGACACGTCACAGCAATAAGTTTCCAGCTCACGAACAATATCGATAACTCTGGAATTCCTGAGATCGGGACAATCTTCTTTAAAAGTCAGACCCAATACAATAACTTTCGCACCGTTCACTTTACGGTTATTTTTGATCAAGCCTTTAACCGTTTGCTCAGCAATGTATTTACCCATGCCATCATTAATTTGGCGACCCGCGAGAATAACCTGAGGGTGATGCCCCGCCGCTTCTGCTTTATAGGTCAGGTAATAGGGATCGACGCCAATACAGTGCCCGCCAACCAGCCCCGGGCGAAAGGGCAGGAAGTTCCATTTACTGCCGGCGGCTTCAAGAACGTCGAGAGTATCGATGTCAAGCTTATGAAAGATCAACGAAAGCTCATTCATCAGCGCAATGTTCAAGTCACGCTGAGTATTTTCAATCACTTTGGCAGCCTCGCCCACTTTAATACTGGCCGCCCTATGCACGCCGGCATCGACTACGCGCTCATAAAGGCTAGCAATGCGATCGAGCGTTTGCGGGGTATCGCCGGCAACGACTTTGACGATAGTTTCCAGACGGTGAATTTTATCACCCGGATTAATTCGTTCGGGCGAGTAGCCAACGAAAAAACCCTGCTTAGCAGGTTTTTCTTCAACACCAGGCCCGCCAAGCCAGGGTAGACCTGATTGCTGTTCAAGAATGGGAATGCAGACTTCTTCCGTGCAACCTGGGTAAACAGTGGATTCAAAAACCACAATTGTCCCAGGAGAAAGATTAGCGCCCACAGTGCGAGAGGCCCCCTCTAACGGACCTAAGTCGGGCCGTCTCGCTTCATCTATCGGGGTTGGCACCGCAACGATAATGGCCTCTGCCTCTGCGAGGCGTGCGGGGTCGCTGGTAAACTCCAGCTGATTGGCCGCTGTTAATTCTGCTTCACTCACTTCGCCGCTAGGGTCTATACCTTTGCGATAGTTTTCGAGCTTGCGCTGATCGAGATCAAAACCAATCGTCGCCACTTGTTTGCCAAAGGCAACGGCTAGCGGCAAGCCAACATAACCTAATCCAACCACTGCAATTTTTTTCATCATCTCTCCTGAGTTCAAATGCCAATCTTCCCTTTTATCTACCAGAACCTATCCAACGGAATTATAACGACTCTCAATGATTCCTAACACCAGAAAATGGGTAGAAGGTGTAATAAAGATGCCAAGAATCGAAGGCTGCCAACTTGTACTCAGTATCAAGACTGTTAAGCTCGCATTGTATTTTTTGAGCTGAAAGGATTTGTTCTTGAATATTGGATTTATAAGCTATTTTGTTGCCTTTGCAGCTTATTTTGCCCTGTTGATTTTACTGATCTTTTCCTGGCGCGGCCGCCAGTTCGGCACTCTGGTTATTCTCGCCACTACCTGCACCGCTACCTGGGCAGCCGTCTCCGCAATATCAACACTCCCTACAACCCCGGTTTCCCCACTGATAATCCAGGCTGTTGAACTCACAAAGAACAGCGCTTGGTGCCTATTCTTATTTAACACCGTAAACCACCACGGGGAGGATAGCGCCGCACTCGATGCGACGAAGCTGAAGGCATCGAATTGGAAGGGTCTCTTTCTCGGCGGATTCGCCTTGGCGATTATTCTGCTATTTATTGTGCCACTGCTCGCCCACCACATGCTCTTGCCCCTCTCCATCTCCCAGGACAGCTCGCTGCTGGTCTGGATAACCATTGCCATCGCAGGTATGTTATTGGTCGAGCAGATTTTTCGTTATAGCGAGCAAGTTGATCGCTGGGCTATCAAATACCTGTGTCTGGGTATAGCCGGCATGTTTGCCTATGATTTCTTCCTCTATTCAGAGGCTCTACTCTTTAAGCAGGTCAACCCAAACTTATGGACGGCACGCGGCTTTGTAAACAGCCTCACAGCGCCATTGATTGCAATTTCCATCGCCCGCAACCCAAAATGGGAACTAGGCATTCATGTTTCGCGTGATGTGGTTTTTCATTCGATCACAGTGGTCGGCGCAGGTGTTTATTTACTCGCGATGGCCGCTGCCGGCTATTTTATTCGCTATTATGGAGGCACTTGGGGCGGCACCGTTCAAATCACTTTTTTTGTTGGCAGTGGCGTACTGTTAGTCATTCTACTGTTCTCCGGTAATATTCGCGCCCAAACACGGGTACTGTTGAGTAAGCATTTTTTTAGTTACCGCTACGACTATCGGGAGGAGTGGTTAAAATTTACTCGTACCCTCGCAACCAACGAAAACACCGTTCCTGAGCGCATTATTCGCGCCATCGCCAGCTTGGTCGGTAGTGAAGGTGGCATTCTTTGGGCTAAACAAGAAAACAACACCTATACAGCGCTCGCCAACTGGAATATGCCAGAGCCCGATGTCACCAATGGCAGCAGCCTCAAGTCTCTGACTCACTTTATTAACACCAACTCATGGATCATCGACATTGAAGAATTTCACGAGAACCCTACTCTCTACTCTGGTCTAAAACTGCCGCCCTGGCTTACCGCCATAGAGGGCGCATGGCTGATTATTCCCCTCGACTTTAATACTGAGCTCTACGGTTTTGCCCTTATTCGACGATCAGAGACACACACGTCCCTCAACTGGGAAGATAGGGATTTGTTAAAAACAGCAGGGCTACAGGCAGCCAGTCATCTCGCTCAATTCCAAACAGATCAGGCCCTATTGCAAACTCGTCAGTTCGATGCTTTTAACCGACTATCTGCTTATATTGTCCATGATTTGAAAAATATCCTAGCGCAGCAATCACTTATTGTTGCCAATGCCGAAAAACACAAACACAAGCCCGCTTTCGTCGACGATGTAATCTTGACTATCGAAAACTCTGTTGCTCGCATGACAGGCTTGATGGAACAAATGCGGAGTGGGCTTAGAGGCAGTGAAATCACGGAAATTGACCTCGCACAGCTATTGAACAAGGTGATCAATAGCCACTCCTCACAACTGCCCGTGCCTGAACTCAAAGTTTGCGCACAGGTTCCCCGTGTTTTTGCCGACTTCGAACAACTTTCCACCGTGTTTTCCCATATCATACAGAATGCCAAGGAAGCCTCTAAAAACACCGAACAAGTCATCCTTCGTCTTTTTGAACACACGGGGCAAACCGTCATTGAAGTGGAGGACAACGGTTGCGGCATGGACAAAGAATTCATCCAAAACCGCTTGTTCAAACCCTTTGATACAACCAAGGGTTTAACCGGCATGGGCATCGGCGCATTTGAGAGCCGGGAATACATCAGAACACTTGGCGGCGATATTAACGTGGAGAGCACCCCCGGGAAGGGCTCATTGTTCCGTATCACCCTACCTGCCCCGGCATCTACCCACTAAATACAGGAAGAATTAACGTTGAGCGGAACCAACAAACACTTATTAATAGTGGAAGACGACCCCGGCTTACAAAGCCAGATGCGCTGGTGCTTTGATGATTATGAAGTCACCATTAGCGGCGACAGGATCGATGCCATTGACCAATTTCGGCGCTTTCAGCCCGGTGTTGTACTACTCGATTTCGGACTTCCACCAGATCCTGGTGGTGTCAGCGAGGGCCTGGCAACTCTTGAACAAATACTCTCGATGGCACCAACCACGAAAATCATTATCGTTACTGGTGACAATGATCGCTCCAATGCCGTGAAAGCCATTGGCCTCGGTGCTTACGACTTTTACCAAAAGCCTGTCGACCCTGAAATATTACTGCTTGTCGTCGACCGCGCCTATCGCGTAAATACCCTGGAGCAGGAAAATCAGAAATTATTGTGCGCCCAACAAGCCATGCCTCTTGAAGGCGTCATTGGTGCTAGTCCACAGCTGCTCAAAGTCTGCCAAACGGTTGAAAAAATTGCACCCTCCGATATCACTACACTGTTACTCGGTGCCAGTGGTACAGGAAAAGAACTGTTTGCCCAGGCGCTGCACGCGCTAAGCCCTCGCTCAAAGGAAAAAATGGTTGCCATCAATTGCGCAGCCATTCCCGACAATTTATTGGAAAGTGAACTATTCGGTTACGAAAAGGGTGCCTTTACCGGCGCAGCTAAGCAGACCCCAGGGAAAATCGAACTCGCTAATGGAGGCACTCTTTTTCTTGATGAGATAGGAGACCTACCCTTTGAATTACAGGCAAAACTTCTGCGCTTTTTACAGGAACGCGTGATAGAGCGTGTCGGCGGCAGAAAGGAAATACCCGTCGACGTACGCATCGTCTGCGCCACACACCAAAACCTGTCACAACATATCAGCGAGGGGCGATTTCGAGAAGATCTTTACTATCGTATTAGTGAAATCACTATCGACATACCACCCCTAAAGGATCGCGACGGCGACTCACTCATCCTTGCCAAAGCTTTTCTCGATAGGTTCAATCGTGAATACAGTAAAGCCATACGCGGATTCGATAAAGAAGCCCTCAGCGCAATTGAAAGTTACAGCTGGCCAGGCAATGTTCGTGAAATTGAAAGTAAATTGAAACGCGCAGTAATCATGAGCGAAGGAAAGAAGATCACCCTAGAAGACCTACAACTAACCCCGCCGTCCAAGGAAGTCCCACCTCTAAACCTAAAACAAGTCAGGGAAGACGCCGAGCGGAAGGCAATTCAGCGAGCTCTAAACCATACTGACAATAATGTTTCTGAGACGGCAAAAGCACTCGGAATTACTCGCCCCACACTTTATAATTTATTTGAAAAATACGGGCTTAGTGCCAAGTAAACTCCGGAGTCAAAGTAAAACGAGCTATAGCTTGAGACCTTTGCACGAACCCAAGAAGAATTAGCGCCAATCATTTGAGATAATAGATTACCCAATAAAAGAACAATAAGCGAAAACAAATGGCCTGGAAAAATCTTACACAGTGTAGCCTGGCAGAAGCCATGCTAATCGATCATAACGCCCTTAAAGAGCTTGATGCCGTTCATGAACTAATTGACTGGTCGCGCCTGGAGCAGCAGCTTTCAGGTATTCACTCAAAAAAACGAGGAGAGAAAGCATGGCCGCCCTTGATGATGTTCAAGGCACTCCTCCTACAAAGTTGGTACAAGCTCAGTGATCCTGCGCTAGAGAAGCAATTAGCCAGAGACCTGTTGTTTCGACGTTTCGCTGGGCTGGATATTTCAGAATCTGTTCCGGATCACACAACATTTTGGCGTTTTAGACAGACGCTAGAAAAGTTGAGTTTAATGGAGGGATTGCTCAACGAGATCAATCACCAGCTTAGCGATCAAGGCCTATACATCAAGTCTGGTGAAGTAAGCATCGTTGATGCCAGCGTAATCGAAGCAAAGAATTGCCGACCCAATAAAAACAAGGCAGGTGACTCAACCCAAGATCAGGAGGCGAACTGGAATGTGAAAGCAGGCTCCGATGGAAAGCGTAAAAGCACCTACGGATATAAAGCCCATATTAATGTTGACGAAGATGGCTTCATCAAATTGACCGATTACACAGCCGGAAATGTCCATGACTCCAATTGCTTTACCGACTTACTCAATGGTGATGAAACATCTGTCTACGCAGATAGTGCCTATCAAAGTCAGGCTCACGATAAGTGGTTAGCAGAGCGGCATATTGAGAACAGGATCATCAAACGTGCGTATCGCAACAAGCCACTCGACAAACAAGCTAAACAGTTCAACCGAACCCACTCTGGCGTACGGTGTACTGTTGAACGCGTCGTTGGCGTATTGAAACAGCATTACGGAATGGCCAAAGGCCGTTACTTAGGTCTGGATCGAAATCGTACCCGTTTTGAACTTGTGTGTGTGGCGCATAACCTCAAACGAGGGTTATCGATTCAGCAGGCAAGTTTTGCCTAAAAAATAGAAACAGAGGGGGAAATAGGAAAATGACAATGAATTTGCGCCCGATAGGGCTTTTTAGCTCTTATGTTTTAAAAAAAAGAGCTTCAATTAAATGCGGGGAGAAATAGTGTCATCATGCAAAGCTCTCAGCTTAGCGAGAACCTTTTTTGAACAGAACAACTTCAACAGTCTGAATTAAAGTATAAGCGTCAAGAAAGAGGCCGTGGTTCTTCACATAATATAAATCATATTGAAGCTTAGACATTGAATCTTCTGCCGACGCGCCGTAGGGATAACACAGCTGAGCCCAGCCTGTAATCCCAGGGCACACTCGGTGCCGCTCTTTGTAAAGAGGGTTAGCCTGGCATAACTCTTTCACGAACTCAGGCCGCTCTGGCCTGGGGCCAACCAGACTCATTTCCCCTACCAAAACATTCCACAACTGCGGTAGCTCGTCGAGTCGGTATTTGCGTATAAACGACCCAACACGGGTAATCCTAGGGTCTTCTTTTTGCGCCCAGCGCGCCACGCCATCTGCTTCAGCATCTGTTTTCATACTGCGAAATTTGTGCACATTAAAGCAGCGACTATTGCGGCCAACACGTTGCTGACTGTAAAACACAGGCCCTTTACCACCGCACTCCAACAATATCGCCAACGCAGTCAACAGCATGAAAGGTGCGCTAATCACAAGAAGAAACACACTGACCAGAATATCAAAACCGCGCTTAACACTGGAGCGAATAAAATTTCGCTTGAATCCGTCAGCATGTATAAGCCAGCTTGGCTGCACAAGATCCAGTTGGATCAGAGCACTCTCTCGCTCAAAGAAATCGAGTGTATCGGTAATATCGATGCCACTCATGCGACAGTTCAGTAAATCGTCCGTCGGCAAACTCTGCCGTCGGTCGTCAAGAGCGACAACTATTTCATCAATATCATTCTCTAGAGCGTAGGTACACAAACTCTTATCAAACTTAAGGATTCGGTTCTGATCGACCTGAGAGGCTTGATTCACATCTGACTCAACAAAACCCACCAGTTGAAAACCTCGCATATCTGCTTTACGGCGCAGCCTGTCGATGAACAATGCTTTTTTACCAGCACCCACCACCAAAACTCGCCGCAACAATACACGACCATCGATAAATCTATAAAACAAAGCACGGATCACAGCCAAGCTTGCAACCGAGGCAACAGCACAGGCTTTTAACAAGCCATCACCAGCCGAAAGTGAAGGGGAAAACTGATAGAGCACTGCCATAGCGACGGTAGCAAAGAACAAAGCTGCGATCAGACGCATAACCAACCCGGACAGACGCTCTCGTTGACGCGTATCATAAAGCCCCATCGCCACCATAAACATCACAAAAACAGCGGCCATTAAAATCAGCTTGGCCACAACCCCCAAAGCGGAATACGTTGAACTTTCAGGCGTAACAACTATGAAATAATTATAGGTCGCAAGGCTAATGGAAAAAATGACTGCAAATTCAAATAACGCTAGGAGTAGAAATTGCACATGGACATAGTGGCCGAATAAGCGAAATTTTCCTGTCACACCTCGAACGTGAGGCAAACTAAAACCACCAAGGCCTTGTGCACCTGATGGTAGTTCGTCGAAATTTGTTTTAGCGACAACCCCTGATTCTATCTTTTCCATTCGCTATATCCTTTCTTCTGCCAGCTTATGCATCCGCCCGATAGCGCATCGAGGGGTATTTTTGTTTATCTGCTTACAAGGAGCACAATCCTCCTTCCTAAGTGGGAGGATTGTCGTACAACTCTTTTTGAAACACGAACAAGCCGGCGATTAGCGGTCGCAATCCCTGATTAGTGGTCGCCACCAACTAATGTACAACTTTAAGTAAAGAGCTATCGAAAAGCATTGATGTAATCCTTTTACAAACGCTGCCATCCCTAGCTTTCAACCAGACGCCTTGATTAAGGGCCAAATCAGATGTTTCTCAACACTCAGGACGAGCGCGAGATTATAGACCAGTATAATTTACGATTCAGCAATTATGAGCTAGGTACATTAGACATTGCTATGACCCCGAATCTTGTTGCTCACCGAAGAAAACCTATATTACCCACCTGACAGAGAACTACTGCGCTCCGTTAGCACTCACGAAATCATCACTAGATGGCGCACGAAAAAAGCGCACTGTGTCATCACCATAATCTAATCCGCCACTGGCTCTGCGTACCTCAAGTATCCTCCGCACCTCTGATTCTCTAACCTGGGCTCTCTTGGCTATTTGCTCGGCACCTATCTTTAGCGTTCTCGTCGCAGGGTATTCTTCTTGTGCTTTTGCAGAACGCCACAATTGCTCCAGCGCATAACTCACTCGACTGGTCTGAGGTGCAAACTGTTGTACCAATGCCACATGATCCGCTTGTCTCAGGCGCTGGGAAAAATGACACAGCAACTGATCCATTTTATCACTATCTTGATGAACGATATCAAGCATTTGCTTGCGCTTAATAGCAATTATCTGAGTATTCATCGTGGCTGTTGCCGTTGCTGTTCGGCGCTCATCATCGAACATCGCTAGCTCGCCAAACAACGTACCCTTGCAAAGCTGGGCAATGACAAGATCCTTCTGACCAGGCCCTTGCCGCGAAATACTCACCCCCCCTTTTTCAATTGAATATGCGTACTCAGCCTCATCATTTTCATGAAAAATTACCTCACCAGGGGAAAGAAGCAAAGTCTCAAACTCTACACAAGAATTATCCAGCCAAAAGTTCTTTGTCAAAGGGTCTTCAGCACCGAATGCCCAAGCAAAGACCTTTTCAAAGCGCCCCACAACGGGCACCAATCTATCACCTACTGACTCAATCCAACAATCTTTTGCAATTGCCTCAACCCCAAGACGCCCATAGAGTGAAAAGGTTTCAGCGCTAGCAGCACCGAACACATGCGTCGCACCCCAACCACGCATAACTGCTGTTACTTTCTTAAACAAGGCAAAGATAACATTACGCTGATGCCGCCACTGCTTACGTATCGCCAGCATACTGCAACTCACTATGAGGGCGCAGCCCTCCTCGTCTAACTTGGCGATTTTTGCTCGCTCACCAGAAAAATCAAAATACTTCTCCGGTGCCAAACCAACACTCGAATCCCTATTAACCCTAAATGAGGCTATCGCCGTATCACCGTCATAGGCAACAACATTCGCGACCTCGGGCAATACATCAAAGTGATCCACGATACGCCCATCATTGGTCGCGCGCTTTTCAGAAAACTTATTTCTCTCACTCACATAAACGTCGTAGCGAAGTCTGAAAACATCATCCAGCTCTTCCGCTGTACGAGCGACTTTTAATTTTATAGGCACGATCCACCCTCAAATAAGTAGATTAAGACAAATCTATCTTGAATAATGCGACATAAAGGGCAGCACAAATCTCCATTAAAACTCCCTTAGGCATCCATCCATGCATCCATGCATCCAACAAAAAAACAAACTTGGCGAAGTGCGCGGCCAAGAGGGGCAAATTATCCAAACAACACACTCACCCGGTATAACGACCACTCATCCAGCTAAAATGGACAAGTAATTATATATATGGTTCCAAGAACTTCCAAAAAAATATTTTCGGGGAATTAACAACTAACCTGCCAAGTACTCTCCCCTCGAAAAACCTGATACCCACTAACAAAGCGAAGCCCCTAAGTTAGTTGCTCGAGGAGAGCCGCTTCAACAGTGCCACAGCAGCAGGCTGCTCTGAAAACTGCTCTCCGGATTTCAACAAACGTTTTAACTCACTAACAGCGCTGCTCTTTTGACCCGATGCCAAGTTGATCTGCACCCGGTGATAACGCATCGAGGCATTATCCGGTGTTTTACCAAGCGCCTTTGCAATGGCATTTTTCGCTTCACTTAATTGGCCGTCAGCTAATAACGCCATGGCCAAGGTGTCTTGAATCGCTGATGCCTCACCATCTACTTCCACAGCTTGCGAGGCGTATTCAACCGCTTGCGCTGAATCAGTGTCACGTAAAAACCAAGCCAGATTATTCAATGCAACTAGATTATTCGCGTCATTACTCAACACGCTTTGATATTGAGCAATAGCCAATTCAGTATCACTCTCTTTGATATAGACATTCGCCAGGGCCAGACGAGCAGAGACATCTTGCGGATTATCATCAACCCAAGTTTTATATAAAGCCACCGCTTCCTGTGTATCACCACGGACTAATTTTTGCTCTGCCAGCCCCAGCATTGTCGCGGTGCCTGGCTGCTGCTGAAAGGCTTTCTCATAAATTACCAGCACGGCCTGATCGTCACCCTTGAGCTTTGCTCGGGCAATTTGCAACTGCCATATGACAGGGTTTTCCGGTGCGAGAATTTCAAGCTTCGCCAACTGCTTTTCAAAGACTATATTGTTCTTCTTTTTTAACGCTAAACGTGCCAGCGCTACTCGAGGCTCTATATAATTCGGCGCAAGTTCAATAGCCTTACGCAAACTCTCTTCGACAAGCTCGTGCCGACCCGTACCTTCATAGGTGCGGGCCAGAAGATAATGTCCCGCCGCTGCATCGGGCTTAAGCTGCACCAATTTTTCAAAAGTGGCTTGGGCAGAATGAAAATCCTCTTCCGCCAACTGAGCAAGTCCCACCACATGAAGGACTTCGGGGTTTTCGCCGCCCCCGTCAAAACCACTCAAAAAAACAGCCACTTTCTCTGGACGACCCTTGGACAAATACAAACGCGCCAGTACTAATCGAGGCTGATAAGCCGCCGGATTAGCCTCCATCGCACGTTCTAAATAACCGATGACAGCCTCTTCGTCACCCTCAAGTTGCTTCAAGGCCGCGAGCTTTAATAACGCGGGCAAATAATCTTGGTGATGCTCGAGTATCTCCTGATAATAGCCTTCAGCAATCATATTCTGCTTATTCTGCATGGCAAACAAAGCGAGACTCTGGCAGGCAAAAGGGTCACCCGGCGTAACTTCACGCGCTTTTTGAAAAGCCTCTTGCGCTTTATTTTCACGCTTGGCCGCCATATGTACCCGGCCTAATAAATTATAGGGCGTGGCAACATCCGGTTGTCGATCTCGATAATCCTCTGCAGCCTGCAAGGCTTTATCCAGTTCATTTTGGCGCAAGTAATTCAACACCAACAAAATTTCACCCTGCTGGTAATCGGGATTTAAACGAAGGGCTGATTCAATATGCTCAACGCCCGCCTGCTCACCACCCGCCAACATACCCGCCCCCAGACGCATTTGCGCCATTGGCGAATCCGGCTTCAGCTCGGCAACCTCTGACAATAAATCAATAGCCTCATCCGTTTTGCCCTGACGCAGTAAAGCATTCGCGAGTAAATTCATTGCCCCCGCATCATTTTGCCCCATGGCGAGAACAGGGCGAAGTAGCTCCTCCACTTGAGCGTACTCCTGCTCATCAAGACGAATCGTTGCCAGCAGCTTCCGTCCGGCAACATTACCGGGAGCGATCACATAAAACTCATTGGCGTAAGCCGTCGCTTGCTCACGATTACCATCCAGTAAATGCAATGCCGCCAAATAGTAGAGGACCTGCGGGTAGCGCTGTTTAGCAGGCAAAGCCAGGTCCATTGCCACAAGAGCCTCAACCACCTTCCTTTGCTGAAAGTGAATCAATCCCTGTACGTAATTGGCACTCGGATGTTTAGGCGACCTAGTCAACAAATAGGTCGCATCGGCCTGAGCGGCATCGTATTTTTGCAGAGCGATTAGCACCAAAGCTCGCTTCAGGCGATCGCCAAATTCTACTGCGCCAGATGTACTCGTATCAATCGCTCGGGTGTAGGCTTGCTCCGCCTCAACCAGCTTATTTTGCTGTGATTCAAAGTCACCCAGCAAGCTCAAAGCCGGTGAGTAATCGGGATTTATTGCAAAAATAATATCGAGTTGCGCACGCACTAAATCCGCATCACCGCCGACCTGTAACAGACGAGCCTTTGCCATTTGAGCAAATGACGACTGGGGCGCTTCACTGACGGCACGTTCAATTAACTCACTCGCCACCTCGGCCTCAGCCTGCGTCAGCCGGGCCAAGCCCTGAGCGGACAACACGGTCGCCAACGGCTCACCAGCCAGGCCCTCTACCGATAATGCCAGTAACTCATCCAGTTTGGCCTGCCGGAGAAACGCCTGAGCAAGCAAGGGCAATACCTGATCTACAGCAACACCCAGCTGCCTAGCATGCCGCAACTCTTTGTCTGCACTGGGCATATCATCCAGATCAAAATATAGCTTACCCAGCAGCCATCGTGCCTCAGCATTATTCGCCTCATCATTTAAGGCATTTTTAAGCTCGATAGTCGCAGCGGCTAATTCACCACTATCAATGTAAGCTTTGGCATTATCAACATATTCGCTACTCGTTGTACTCTCACCACAAGCCAGGAGAAGGCCACTCAAAAACACCGTAGCAACAACACGATAAAGCTGATTCATCATTAACTATCCAGATAATAGGCGAAAGTAATAGCACACAGCATAATCTTCACACTGTTATTTAAAGCATGCAGCATAAGCCAGTGGAATTCATGTTACTACAACGCTGCACCCACGCCTACAGCACTTATTTATCAACTAACAGGGAGCTTGTTGCCGTCAATTCACACTGCTATGGCGGCTTAATCCTCCCCCGCACTATAGCCACCATTGGTAGCGTCTCTACCCCAGAATTAACTAGCGGCAGCATTTTAAAATTAAATATCGGATCAATGAAGGGCGGAACTGTAAATTCCTGGCAAGAGTTAAGTGGAGCACTAGTAAAATATTTACGGCTGCTTCCTGAGCTTAGATTCAAGTAGCTTTACATCTTATTCAACTGATAATCTCACCTGTTTTCCCAATGGCTCCCCCGAGCCTATCGTAGGAGCGGCCAATCGAGAGTGTTAAAACTGCATTTAAATTAATCGTCGCATACCTGCTTTAAATTTTCTTTTCGCTTTATAGGAGTAGTAGCCTATTTAAGGTACCGAAGCATTGTAATGAGACTCAACATGCCAACGAATATTATGCCCCTCAAAAATTACGGAACAAAGACAAAGGACTTTGGCGGGTAGCAATAAATCTCGAATCAGGTGCCGCGCGTATTAGGGGGGGGGGTAAATTCACGGCAACCCCACTGACGACTAATGCACAGTAACGCCTACACCGCAAACCAACCTAACCTAACCAACCTAACCAACCTAACCAAAAGGTTTTTTAGTTAGGTGATGGCAGTCAAACAAAATCTCTTCTGCTTATGCCATTATTTATGGAATCATGATTTCAAGTCGCAAGTAGACAATCCACATTTCAAATCATTCAAGCCGCAGGATAAGGAACGTTGAAAAACCAGAGCATTAACGAAATCATCCACACCCACTGGGATATAGTTATTATAGGTACAGGAATGGCCGGAGCAACACTGGGCCATGCTCTGGCCCAGGCAGGGAAAAAAGTGCTGTTCTGTGAGAAGGGCCAGTCTTTATTAGACAGTCACCAGGGGTTTCGCGGGGATTTTGCAGAAACATTTTTTCCCTCCCCCTCTCCGCCAGACACTAAAAACCGCGACATCTTGCTTAAAGCAGGGCGCAGCGCAGAGGTTCTGGATGACAATTCCGGGCGAAAAACTCGCCGTAGCATTCCTTTTATCGGCATAGGTACAGGAGGCTCCAGCAGCCTGTATGGTTACGCCATGGAGCGCCTTTTCCCGGCCGACTTCACTCCCCGAATGCACCACCCAACGGCCCCAACATCAACGCTGCCTGAGCGCTGGCCAATTGATTACGAAGAGTTAGCACCCTACTACGAAAAAGCCGAACAACTTTATCGTGTTAGGGGAGGCGTCGACCCTTGTAGAGAAAGCGAAGCAAGGAGCCTTAAATCAATCCCCCCCCTTTCCCAGCCTAGTACAGAGCTCAAAGACCTACTCCTTAAAAGGGGGCTTAACCCCTACCGATTACCACAAGCCTGCGAATTTGTACCCGGCTGCCAGGGCTGCCAGGGGTTTCTCTGCCCCAATGACTGCAAGAATGACAGCACGCGTATTTGTCTAAAACCAGCCTTGAACAATCACAAAGCGACTTTACTGGACGAGTGTGAGGCCATACAACTCATCGCCGACGCCAAACAAGTCAACAAAGTTATATGCCGCTATAAGGAACGAGAAATCACTCTTCACAGCAAGATCGTAGTGCTTGCAGCAGGGGCACTTGCAAGCCCGCAATTACTCCTAAAATCAGTATCAAACGAGTGGCCCAATGGCCTGGCTAACGGCTCAGGACTCGTTGGCCGCAACCTGATGCGCCATTACACCGATATTCATGCCGTGCGACCTGTCACCAGAAAAGACAACCCCGGCAATCTAAAAGAGCTGGCTTTTAATGACCTCTACCTCAGTGACAGCGGAAAATTTGGCACCGTACAATCCTTCGGAGCATTACCCTCAGCCACCATTATTGTCGAAGAAATAGAGAAAGACCTAAGTCAAAGCCCTTTCGCAGGGTTAAGGCCATTTTTCAAATTAACCAAGCCAATACTACGTATGGTGGTGAAACAGATATTTAAAAACCGGCTATTATTTGCATCCATCATGGAAGATTTACCTTATCTTGAGAATCGGGTCACGCTGACAGATGACGGCCAACGGATACGCTTGGAGTATAATATTTGCGCGGATGAACAGGCCCGTATTAAAAAATTCAGGTTCCATTTAAAAACAATATTTAATTCACGGCCCTATATGCTGATCAAACAGGCTGAGAATAATCAACGCATTGCCCATGCCTGTGGCACGTGCCGGTTTGGGCTGACACCACAAGACAGCGTACTCAATCGCAATAACCGCAGCCATGAGCTAAACAACCTGTATATTGTCGATGCCTCATTTTTTCCTTCCAGCGGCGGGGCCAACCCTGCTCTCACATTAGCCGCAAATGCATTACGTGTTGCCGACCATATATTAAGCACCCCTGATTTCCACCCACTAAAGCAAAGCGCCAACTGACAGAGGGCAAATGACCATGAAAATGAATACGCTTGAAAAACTGGCCATGAACAACCCGGTTAGGCTATTAATTCAACGTCATTACGAGCTCCCCTTGCTAGAAAAGCTCGGCGGACGACTTGATGGAATGAATGTACTCGAGGTCGGTTGCGGACGCGGTGTCGGTACTGAATTACTCATTGAACGACTGGGTGCCGCTAAAGTACATGCCATAGATCTTGACGAAAGCATGCTCAAGCATGCCCATAAACGGCTCTCCAAATATGACTCAACACGCCTTAAACTCGAAACGGGTGATGTAACTGCCATTGACGCCCCCGATCAAACTTACGACGCCGTAGTCAATTTTGCAGCCATTCATCACGTGCCCAACTGGCAAGCTGCTATAGCTGAAATATCTCGAGTACTAGCACCAGGCGGCCGGTTTTTTTTCCAGGAAGTCACAGCACAATGGATCTTACGCTGGCCCTACCGCGTACTGTTCGAACACCCTATGGAAAACCGCTTCAGCAGTGAAGAGTTCATTGCCGAAGTAGAAAACCAGGGCATAAAGGTAAGCGATAACTGGGAGAAACGCGGTGGCGGTGACTTTGTTTTTGGCGTAGGCCACCGAGATGAGACAAGTCACCCATGAAAAGACTTTCAAAAGGCGTACTGCCGGAGCTCCTTACATGAACAAAGATACAGAAAATATCGTGACCAATGATATTTCATCCGAGCTCAGCTGCCCTGCCTGTCGATACAAAACCGCCCATCCTGCCGACTCGAACTTAGGCGCAATTCGCGGTAATACCGAGCGTTTTTCAAACACCCAATTCAGGCTATGGAAATGCCCCCAATGCCAGACTATTATCAGTATTGATCCAGTAGACTTTCACGATATATACAGTGACTACCCACTGAACAAACGCAAACTCGATATTTTCGCCCAAGGTACTTTTGGTAATTTGCTCAGCCGCTTGCGTCGTGCAGGCCTACAAAAAACGGATACCATTCTTGATTACGGCTGCGGTAACGGTATTTTTGTCGACTACATGAAGCAACACGGTTACTTGAATATTGTTGGCTACGACCCCTATGTACCCGAGTTCTCACCACTTCCAACGTCACAAACGCCCTTTGATTGCATTATCAACAACGACACTTTAGAGCACTGCGATGACATTCACGGCATGCTGCAAGAAAGCCTTAAACTGCTCAAAGTAGGCGGGCTTTTGTATTTAGGCACCGCCGATTCTGAACCGGTTGACATGGCAAACTTAGAACCCGAGATCATGCGCCTGCACCAACCTTTTCACCGTGTCATTATCACTGAGCAGGGGCTGCATAACTTGGTCGCTGAATATAAAGTGGATTTATTGCAAAGCTACCGTCGTTCCTATCACGACACTTTGCGACCCTTTTCCAACTACCGTTTTCTCGACGAGCTCAATAAAGCCGTTGGCCATAACCTGGACCGCGCTATGGATCCCACTGAAGTCAATCGAGTATTCATACGCAAGCCACGTCTGTGGTTCTTTGCGCTGTTTGGCTACCTGTTTCCATCGGCCTTTGAACCTGCCGTTATTGTGCGCAAACGCCCCCCTCTATAGAGCAAACCCACTGATGGACATAAATGGTAATACTGTTTTAATCACCGGCGGCTCATCAGGTATTGGGCTCGCGCTTGCCGAGGCTTTTTGCCGTGAACACAATACCGTGATTATCCTTGGTCGCGATCAAGAGAAGCTTGCCCAGGCAAAACAACGGCTGCCACAGCTGCACACCCTGCAAGTTGATATTGCTAACGAAAGTGAACGCAAGCAATTGGTAGAAAAGATACAAACAGAATTCCCAGCGCTTAATCTACTGGTGAATAATGCCGGTATTGCTTATTTTGGTGATATACAACGACCCGATGAACTCTTCAAGAATGCCTGCCTTGAAATCGAAACAAACTATCTTGCGCCCTTACATCTTAGTTTATTATTACTGCCGCAATTACAGCAGTGCCAGGCACCCGCAATAGTCAATATCACCACAGCTGGCGTCTATATTCCGCTCACCGTTATGCCCGGCTACAGCGCGAGCAAAGCGGCTTTCAGCCACATGACCCAAGTGCTACGGCAGCAGCTCGCAAATACACCCATACGCGTATTTGAAGTGCTGCCCCCAGCGGTTGATACTGAACTGGTCTCACGCTTTAAAATCCAAAAACTGCAACCAAAACGACTCGCCAAAAAAATACTGGTGGGTATCGAGAAGGATCACTATGACATGCCTATTGGCTCAGCAAGGGTATTACGTTTACTGGGTAAATTAGCACCCCATTTTTTTACACGCCTGTCCCATCGGCACATGACAAAAATGCTGCGTTAGATATAGGCTTCATAATCCAAGCCGCTTGCATGCAGGCCTCTACACACATGAATAACAACACAATAATGAATAAGGCCATGACTAAAAAGACGGTTTTATTTGTCGCCGAAGCAGTCACTCTCGCCCACTTTGGTCGCATGATGACACTCGCGCGATCTCTCGACCCCACTCAATACCGTATCGTTGTGGCTTCCGACCCCCGCTATCTGAGCCTCGAGCAACCCTTCCCTTTCGATTTTGAGCCCCTCTGGACAATTCCAGGTGAGCAATTTGCACGGGCATTAGCAAAAGGCCAAGTCGTGTATGACACAAAAACTCTGGCTCGTTATATTGAAGATGATTTACAAGTACTCGCAAAGATAAAGCCCGATTTAGTGGTCGGCGACTTCCGGCTTTCACTGGCGGTTAGCGCCCCCTGTGCTGGCGTCCCCTATGCCGCGGTAGTGAATGCCTACTGGAGCCCTTTTGCGAATACCGCCTACCCTGTACCCGATCTACCCTTTACCAAAATACTGGGGCTAACACTGGGCCAACAGCTATTTAATGCCGTGCGGCCACTGGCTTTTGCCTTGCATGCACGGCCGCTCAATACACTGCGTCGGCGTCATGGCCTCACGCCCATTGGCAATGATTTACGCAAAGTCTACACCTGGGCAGACCATACCCTTTATGCGGATACACCTGAATTAGTGCCCTGCACGAAACTGACCCCCAACCACCACTATCTGGGGCCGGTACTCTGGTCAACCAAAACAGACCTGCCCCCGTGGTGGGATCAGCTGCCAGACGACAAGCCTATTGTTTTTGCCAGCCCCGGCAGCTCAGGGCAGGTAAATCTGCTATCGCGCATTATTCACGCACTGCGTGAATTATGCATAACACTGGTAGTTGCTACTGCGGGGAGGGGCGAGCTGGTAAAGGCAAGCGATAATGTATTTACTGCCGATTATCTGCCCATTCAGGCCGTCATTCAAAAGAGCCAACTCATCATTTGCAATGGCGGCAGCCTAACCACCTACGAGGCTCTAAAAGCTGGCGTACCCATACTCGGTTTAACCAGTAATATGGATCAGCAATTGAATATGCAAGCTATTAAAAAAACAGGGGCGGGCATCACACTACGCAGCCAATCCAGCAGTGACACCGACATTGCCCAGGCCGCCAATACCTTGCTGACTGAAAAGAGTTATCACAACGCTGCTAAACAGGCAGCTCACACTTTGTCACGCTACGACAGCAGCCAACGCTTTCAAGGTATTGTGGCAAAACTCGTGAATGAATGACCGAAGCTATAAAACCCGGTAGCGCTAATCAATCGCTCTACCAATATCTATTACCGCACTTATCAGCAGGCAGCCTAATCACATGCCATACCCACTCCCGCTCAAGCCACTAATTAATAAGCCAAAAAAAACGACCCCGAAGGGTCGCTTTTTTACCATTACCTTTTGCTAAAAATTTAAGCAGCCAGTAAAGCTTTTTCTTTTCTTCGGCGGCGGATTGAAACCAAACCAGAAGATGCCAGACCTAAGCCCAACAATGCAACCATACTAGGCTCTGGGATGCCTGTTTTGGTGATAGCGCCGATGCTGAAGTCAACGGCAGTTGTGTCATTGATATTGAAGACTAACTGTATTGCACCAACATTAGTCATATCAGCCACTCCAGCACCACCACAGCGCTGTGCACTAACACCCGTCGGTAGGGGTGGGGAGCCAACAAGACCACAACCTACTGCATCTTCAAAGAAAGAAAAGAATATCTCGCTGTAATGAGTACCTGCAACGGCTTCTAAATCAAACTCAGTCCAATGTGTATCATCTGTGTAAATACCAATAGTAAAGTCCCAATTCAGATCTGCAGTTAAAACATCAAAGATAAAACGATCACAACCTCCGACGGGGCAACCTATCTGGTGGACTAAATTTTCGCCAATGCCATTTGTCTGCATTCCTGTCTTCGTTAGAGCTGCCGTCCCATCATTGCCGTCATACTGAATCGTACCCAGAGAAGTAATGTTGTTATCACTACTAAAGGTTAGTATGCCGCTGTCAACCAATATATTAGACGATTGCGACGATTGCGCGAGAGCAGATGTACCAGTATCTGATGTCTCTGTAATTTCTAAACTGCGGTAACCACCAATAATATCTGAAGACGAACCCACCTCACCATATTGAGTCGCGCCGGAAGCACCTACTTGCCCAGCAGTAGTAACAAGCTGAGCATCGGTAAACAAATCAATAATATTGGCCTGCGCACCAACACTTAAGGTCAGTAATGCAGTAGCACCCGCTATTTTAACTTTATTCAACATAATCATTCTCCTTTTATTTCCTTTACGGAAATGGTCTCTGTTATAAACAAGAAGTAAGTAACAAGACTATTCCCACCTCTTACCTAATACTAAGCTAATACTGTGCCATCTTTTAAATATTGATTTAAAACAATGGGTTATGAATTACAGGCTTAACCCCCACCCTCATCTACACTCAGTATGTAAAAAAATCTGACACTTTAAAAAGACGGGTAATCGCTTAGCAATTACTTACTGGCACCTTGCTGGGCGTAGGCAGGCGATTACCCGCCCAGACAGTGATTCTAATGCCTTTTTTTAAACAAAAGACTCATAACAATTGAAACAGGGGCACGTAAAGCCCTCTTCTACCAAGTATCAGCTTTCTTGATATTTACACTTACTCAATAGTAAGTGTAAAAAAAGCTGACAACCGAGGCGCTTACCCTCTGTTGTCAGCTTCAGTGGTGTGACGATAAAGCGCAATGGGTGTACAGCACGGTCTACACGCGTTTAATCAGTCCTTTTATTACCGAGTCACCCAGCAAAAATGGGGTACAAATAGAAGCAAGCTCTTAGTTCTGCCCAAGTATTGATTTGATTTGTTTTTGCCGAGACAAGAAGGCGGTATTGTCTGGCTGCTTTGCCAGGGCCCGCTCGATCATACGCTGGGCGCCAACATAATCTTTATTGGCTAGCATCGCCCCTGAGAGGGTATCCATCGCAGCGGCATCTTCCGGCACCAAAGCATAAGCCCTTTTAGCATAAGCCAGAGCATCTTTGGGCATGGAGTCTGTCAATAGCGATGCCAGGTTATTTAATGCCAGCGCATCATCAGCCGCATCCTTTAACAGCGCCTCGTAGGTTGCAATGGCATCGTCGCTGCGCTGTAAGACCAGGTACCGCAGTGCCAGGTCGTGTTTAACCAGTCGTTCCTGTGGATGTGCTTTCGCCCAGCCCTGCAAAGAGGCCAACGCTGTACTTTTGTTGCCATTACGCCATTGCGCTCTTGTTAAGCGCAACAAAGTGGCGGTATTGGGATTACTATCGAATAGTTGCTGATAAGCAATAATAGCTGCTGGCAGGTCATTCGTTAATTCAGCGAGCTGGGCTTTAATTAAGACCAACTCAGCACTCTCCTGTTTAACAACGCCTTCCAGCTCTGCCACCCATTTCTTTGCCTCTTCAATATTCTTATCGTCAATGGCCATACGCGCCAGCGCTACTTTGGCCGGCACATAGCGGGTATCCAACTGTGCAGTGGTAATAAGTTCGTCATGCATTACCGCCCTTTCGTTCAACCCTCGGGCCGCTTGAGCAAGGTAAAAATGTACAACGGCCGTTTGGGGTGCCAATTCAAGTAGCGCGGTCAACGCTTGACGTGCATCAGCAAATTGACCCGCTGCCAGTAGAGCTTCGGCACGCAAGCCAAGAATATTGGCTTTTTGTGCATTGTCACTACCATAGGCATTAAGAAGGAGATCAATAGTTTTTTGAGCCGTATTACCTTCGAGATAAATTCGCCCTAACATTAATTGAAATTCCACACGGGAATCGACCTCAATGGCCTCTTCAAGAATTATGACGATACCTGCCTGGTTACCCTGCATTTTCTGCAGAGTAACAAGGTTGATCACCGTCTGGTAATCCCCCGGACGATAGGTGAGCGCCTTTTGAAGATGTTGCTCCGCCTTATCAAATTCCTTATTACGGATAGCCAGAGCAGCAAGGCCGTTATAGACCGAGGTGGCACTGGGGTCGATATTCAAGGCCTTCTGTAACGCTTTTTCAGCAGACTTATTATCATTTAACCCCATATGCACCATGCCCAGCAGGGCATAGGGTAGCGCCTGATCGGAGTTGAGTGACAAATGCTGTTCGGCCAGTGCCAGCGCTTCAGTGTTTTTACCGGCACTCATATACTGTCGTACCAGTGTTTCAACTACCTGGCCGTTATCAGGCTCTAGCTGATAAGCTTTCTCCAGTTGCAATAAGCTAGCCTCAACCTGTCCTTGTTTAGCCAATAAGTTACCTAAACGTATTTGCGTTTCCATTGATCCGGGTTGAGCTTGTGCCGCTTTCATCAAACTGGCCAAAGCCGTTTGTCCACCGCCTTGATTCAAAGCAGCGCCGGCAAAAAGGTTTAAGGCCATGAGGTCATCAGGGAATCTTTCCAGAACACTCGAGATCAAGTACTGGGCGTGATCGGGATTACCTTCAGCCAATTCGACCTGAGCCAGTAGTGTTTGCGCAAACACATTGCCGGGATTAGCCTTTAAATGTCGCTCCAACTGGTCTTTAGCGGAGGAAAAATTACCAAGATATGCATTCGTAGAACCACCATAGAACAGGCCCAGCAGGTGCCCAGGATCCTTAGCCAACAAGGCATCAAACGGGGCTTTGGCATCGTTAAAATGCTGCTGTTTAAATGCCAGAGAGCCTTCTAAATAATCAATCCTAGGGCTACCCTTTATGCGTTGTTTTAAAAGATCAATTATTTCTTGTGCTTGATCAAACTGCTTTTTCTGAATAAGAATAAGGGCTAACTGTTGCTGGGCTTTGCTTTTGTATAAAGGATGTTGTGCCGCTGATCGATAGGCTTGCTCAGCAAGCTCGAGGTTATTATCGCTTAGCTCGATCAGACCAAGAAGGTTTTGCGCAAAAGCAAAATCCGGTATTTGCTTGAGTACTACGGCGATATGCTGCCTAGCAACATCATACTGATTATTCACCACCGCGAGTTGCGCCTGACCGGTTCTGGCTTCTGCATTCGCGCTGTCTAGCTGCAAAGCCTGTTCATACATTTGCCCTGCCGCATCTGGCCTAATCAAACCCAGGTAGGCATGCCCCTTAAGCGCCAATAAATTAGCTTTCTTGTAAATCGACGTCGGAGCAAGCCCTTCTGTACTATCAATCATCTCCTGAAATTTACCCAAGGCTAACAACACACGTGCCAAAGGTACTGCTACCGCCCCTCGCTCGACGCCATAATCAACGGCTCGATAAAACTCCTTCTCTGCGGCAACAACGGCACCCTGCTCAAGGTAAAGAGTCCCCAGTAAGTAGCGCGCTTCCGAATGACGAGGTGCCTTTTGTAAGGCATTTTTGAGATCAATAATTGCAGCCTTAATGGCTCCATTTGACTGCTGCTCGATAGCCCTTGCCACATATTCATCGGGAGTAAGGTCTTTACTACATGCCGATGACAGCAAGAGCCCTGTACTTATTAACAATATAGATAACAGGTTTTTAGGACGCCGACGCTTTAGAATTCCGTACATTACATACCTCTTTTTAATCAAATCTAACCAATACCATTATGAATTCTACATCAAACGCCTTGCCATGCGTGTCAATGAGAAGGTGGACATTCGGGTCATGGGGGCATACCTGAAATAGTAGACAAGTAACAAACCCTTAATTAAGAGTAGGCCACCTCCAATTTATGCGTTTTCCTCATTATTTTCTTTTTCTAATAAGGCATAAATTTTTTCAAGTTTAACCATGTCATCACCGTCGTAGCCTGAATATTTAAGCCTATCAAGGTAACGCCGCGCTCTGACGATATAACCGATATCCCAGCCCTGCTTTTTCATATGCAAGAGTAGTGATTGTGCTGCCAATAAATTAAACGGCCTTATTTTTGAATCGTCATTGGCAAGCTGCTCAAAATACTTAATCGCCTGACTGGTATCACCCGAATGTAATGCGAGCACGCCCTTCTCATAGTATTCTTTTTGCTCTGGGGTTTTGATCGCATCAAGTAACTCTCGCTCTTCAAACTGTGGTGAAACACCAATAGCAACACTAGCCCGACGAGCAAGATCGGCAAGCAAACCAACAGGTGCACTTGATAAACTCAACATGTCTACCTGGGTAGATTTATCTCTGTAGCAAACCAAATACCCTAATGGAATAACAAACAACGTTAGCATTGTCGAAAAAGCCAAGCCCCATACAATAGTTGTCGCAACGGGCCCCCAAATTAAGGAACTACCCCCAAGACCTACGGCTAGAGAGAAAAGGCCTGCAATAGTAGTCAACGAAGTAATCGTTATCGGCATCACTCTACGCCTGGCGGCAAACGTTATTGCAGTGGCAACAGTCATTTTTTTTCTAAGATTATTATTCGCCGTAGATATCAATACAATTGCATCATTGGCGGCAATACCAGCAAGTGCAACTGCACCGTAGAGCGTAAAAAGACTCATTGGGTTAGCACTAATAAAAAGACCCAGCACAACACCGATAAAAGCAAGAGGAATAACAGCTAACACGATTAACGGCTGAATATAGCTATTAAACTGCGTACCAAGAACGAGATAAATCAAACCCAAACCCAAAACAAAAAGCATCAACATAGCACCTAGGCTATCCTTAATGTCATCCATTTCCCCCGAAAAATCAAGACTGATCCCTGGGAATTTTGAACTTACCTCTGACCAACGCTGCTTGATCACCCCGTTAGCACTCAAGGTATCAGTAATTGCGAAGTCCAAACTTGCCTCAAGTGTTACAGCACGCCGAAAATTTTGGTGCCTAATATTACTAACAGTCGAATGCTCTTGATAGGTCAACAGCTCACCCAGAGCTATACCACCGCCTGTCTTAAGACCTATATTGTGTGCCATAAATGTATCGATATCTTGCAATGTTGACGGTTTTGCACGGACACGAACATCTAACCTTTCACCTTTGTATTGAGTATTGGCGACAATTTCACCATCAACGTAGAGGTGAACTGCACGAGTCACATCCCGGGGGTTTAAACCCGTTCGCGTAATAGTGTCTGGATTAAGCTGAACCCGCAGCTCCATACCGCCCTTAGTGTCATCATCCGTTATATCATCAACGCCAGGCATATCAGCCAAAATATCTTTTAGACTAGACAAGGCTCTTCTGATTTCATCGATATCATCACCGCGAATTTTTAGACTTATAGGTTTCGATGTAGGCGGGCCCATTTTGCGCTTTAAAAAAGAAATATTAATTGGGCCTGGCACAGACATAACCTGATCTTCAACCGCATCAATAATCTCCTGTATATCTCGAGCATCAGAAGTTGCAGGATTAAAACTGACAAAAATTTGCCCCCTGTCATCGCCCGTCAGAACCTCTTTATCAGTGAATTGCTGACCTGAATAATGAACAACGCCCCGGGCCTCACCGGGACGCAACTCTGCCTCGATAACTTGCTGTATTTTATCGAGAGTAGCGCTGGTTTTTACGAGAGTCGTACCAGGCTGCATTTCGACGTTGACGTAAAAAAGCCGATAATAATCGGAGGCAAAAAAATCAATTCTGACCAAACCTGAAACCAAAATAACGGTAACAAGCGTCAACAACAGACAAATACCATACAAGCCTCGTTTTGGGCGACGCAGCATTGCAACTAGTAGATGTGTGTAATCATTTTTTAGACGCTGTGTTGCTCTGTTACGCAATAACTGGATTTTATTTCGCCGAACCATGTTAGGTTCAAACTCAATGATGTGGCTGGGTAAGATCCAAAAAGCCTCGATCAGACTAATGACTAGCGCAACACTAACCACCAGTGGTACGACGCGCATAAAATCGCCAAGCACACCCGGTAACAGCATAAGCGGTAAAAAAGCCGCTATAGTGGTGAGCACAGCAGTTGTAACCGGTGATACCACTTCGCTCAACGCGTCCTGAACTGCCTGCGTAGCATCCATACCACGCAATAGGCGGTAGTGTGCTGCCTCAACGACAACAACAGCATCGTCTACGAGCATGCCTAGACTGATAACAATACCCAATAAAATTGAAATATTGAGCGTTTCACCAATAAGGGCCATAACGCCAAAAGTGCCGGCTAAAACAAACGCAATGCCCACACTGGTAAAGAGTGCCATTTTGAAACCAAGAAAGGCCCACGTCATCAGCATAACGAGCAGCAAGCCAATGACAGCATTGCGCTCCATAACCCCAAGTGATGCTTTAGTCGATTCAGTTTGATCATCCAATAGCACCAACTGAACACCCGTTCGTTCTGCCAGCTGATTTTTTTGCTCGATATAACTTGTTACCTTTTCCAGTAACTTAAGGTTGTTTACCTTGCCTTTCTTGTAAATAAGTAGCAAAACGGCAGGGCTTCCCTTATAACGAACCAGCTCGCCAGGGTCTTCTCTGCCTCTGTAGACATCGGCAATATTACGCAATAACACTTCACCCTGCTCGCTAGCGATGGGGAAGGATCCAACGTAGTTTGGATCACTACTGGTACCGGTTAAACGAATCAACCATTTTTGATCGCCCAGAGTCACATCACCGGCAGCAAGATCTTGGAAATATGCCTTTACTGTATCCGCTAGATCAACAGCAGACACCCCTAGGCCTAGTAATCGATCCGATAGAAATTCAACCTTTAATTCTGCACCCCTTTCACCGACGGAGAGGATGTCATCAACGCCTGCCATGCGCTCCAGATCATCCTGCACACCTTGGGCGAAGCTCTGCAAAGAATCCTCATCTGCCTCTCCATAAACAACCAGTGTGGCGGTAGGGAATGCTTTTGAACTCGTAAGCTCAAAAACTTCAGGCTGCTTTACTGATGCTGGTAGCTCATCTTGACTAGCTTGTAGCTCCCGCCGTAAGTCCGTCATTCTCTTGTCAAAATCAGCATCGCTAATATCGCCAAACCTGACCAAAATACTCGAGACTCCCTCCCGACTGGTACTGGACACAAACTTCACATCAGCTACCCGCTTGATGCCATTTTCAAGGGGCTTGGTAACTCTGACCTCCACATCAGGTGCAGTCGCGCCCGGCCAATAGGCCCAAACCTGTACCCAATTAAAATTGATACTTGGATCCTGCTCTCTAGGAAGTTGCTGATAAGACATCCATCCGAGTACAAGCACCAACAATAAAGTAAGGTTGGTTAAGGTATGATTTTTGAGCAGTTTCGCAAACATAATCAAGGCTCAATAATTCTGACAGTATCTCCATCATTAATTTTAAAACGCCCGTTAATAATAATGGCGCTGTCTTTCGAGAGGTTTTTACCAAACGCCGCAGGCTGCCCGGCACTTGCACCCGTAATAGGGACGAATTTAGCCTTGCCACTCACAGCCAGGAAAACACCCAGACCCTTGCGCCTCACCAATAGCTCTGCTGGCACGAAGGGCGAAGGCGTATGCCATTCGGTACGCCCCGCACTGCCCGGAAAGGCTTTGTCAGCAGCAAACTCCAAACGTACTTCATAACTTCGTATACGGCTCTCCATCAATGGCAGAATAGCCCTCAGTGAAAGCGGGTAGCGTTTATCATTGGCAATAAATGCAACGCCTTTTGCTTGCTTTAGCAGCTCTAAGTCCTGCTCCTGTACCTTGGCAGAGACTTCAACGTTATCCCTATCCAATAAGCGTAATATGGGGCTACCAGGTACTAGGTAATCACCAAGATTAGCCAATTTAGAAATCACAACCGCATCAAAGGGCGCACGAATAGCGCATTTAGCGACTGCCCGTTCGGTCGCCTTTAAAGATGCCTTTAAACCCTCGACATCCGCTGCAGAAATGACAGCATTGGATGTACGTCGTTCAACCTCTTCAGTAGAAATATTTCTCTTCTTCGACAACTGAGTCACTTTTTTCAGCCGGGAGCGGTCAAACTTTAAGGTGGCTCGTTGAGCGGTGAGTGCTGCGTTAGCTTGAGTAACTGCGATTTCGTAGTCCTCGCATTCCATATTGGCGACAACATCACCCTGTTTAACGCTATCCCCTACTCTTACATTGATGCCTTTGAGGATACCCTTAAGCTCGGTGCTCACACGAGTATCATTTAAACTTAGGGTGGTGGCCGGTGCATCGCGCACTGGGTAAAAAAGCACTTCTGACAGCTTCTTTGTAGTCACAGGCGTGCCATCAGCGGCTACCTGTGCGAAAAAACAAATACTAAAAACAAATAAAACACTTTTATAAAAACATTTCATCGCACAATGACATCCATGGTATTCGGTTTCTACCAGTACAGCGTGGGTCGCTAACAGGGTGGCTTAGCAGCTAGATGGAGTAGAACAACTCACTGTTCATTTTGTATTACTTTTAATTGTTGTAAAGACTTTCGCAAGGAACGGGAAGAGGCATTCTCGCCAAAACCGAGCCGCCCCATAAAGACCGCATCAACCTCACTCCCAGTCAACGCATCAAGCTCCAATCGGAGCGTATCCACTTCAGCCAGCTTATCAACACTGTTTGTAAAGCGCAGTCCCTCGCGTGCGTAGGTCGAAAAAATAAGCGGTGTCATCTCAGGCTGTAACTGTAAATTGAGCTTGGTCGCTGTCAGCCAAAACTGCTGGATGACTCGCCCACCCTCTAAATAGTCAGCTGTTTCCGTGCGCGGCTCATCGGCAACAATAATAAAATGGGCGGCACAGCGCACAGCAGGTATCAGGTCGAGCTGTATCTTCGGCATAAAGGTACCGCCGAAGTAGCGGTTAAGCGTTTTAACCCGCGTCCAACTCTGCAAAGCCCATTTCATCATTTTTACTGTTAGAGCATCTGCCCCCAGTGCCTGATCAGGAATGCGGTCACTACTGAATTGAGTATCCCAGTGAATAATTTTTTTATGGACTTCGTAAACCTCCGGAATGGTCAAACGGACGCTGGCCGCACGTAAAAGCAGCCGTATAATTTGCCATTTTTTCTTCCCCCCCTCAATCCAGATGAGACGATAACCAGCCCCGACTGCTTCTTCAAGGGCCTGTTTATGCGGTGCCATTAGGGGCTTGGTTGACAGCGGCAAACGCTGCACACTTCTGGTTTTGATATAGGGAAGTAGCGAGGGTTTTTTAGTGGGCTGCGTCAAAGTAGCCAATCGAACATCAATAACGGGGTCGGCATCAGACGCAGGATCGTGTAGAGAAAACTGCGCCTCAAGACCTTCGCTTTGGGCGGCAATTGAAATATTTTCCAACAACATGCCAACCGACGTTTGGCTCGCTCGACCGGCCAAATCATAGACGCACCAGTCTCGTGTATCCCGGGTATGAATAACAAACTGTTCGTCACTGAGTATTTCAAACTGCCAGGGCTGAGTATTATCACCACTCGGCGCCCAACGCGCGTAGTCGAGTATTCTTTCAATGGGGCCTGTCGATGAACCCTCATTTGCTTCAGGAGACACGGCCAGCTTTTCAGATAGCCGTTTACGTATAATTTTTAGACCCAGGCGCTGAACAGGGTTGTTGTTGCCCATCGGTCGCCAGGTTTTTGCCATTTTATTTCTATAGGCATCAAAATGCAGGCCGTGCGGAGCTGCAGGGACATCCCCCCTATTTAAGAGGATTTTCAAAGCGTGGGTACCAGCCATACCTGCGCAAAGTTCGCAGGCCATAGGAGTTGATGGCCCCTTGTGGGCATTGAGGTCGAGACGTGTATCATCAACCAGGTATTTCACTTGCAGCATCGCTGGCGACAGGCCAAGTAAAAAACGCAACAACTGCTCTTCTTCTGGCTGGCCAGCCAAGCGGAAATATTCTTCAAAGGTCATCTGCCCAGGCAAAAATGCGAGAAAGGCAACACCCATACCCAGGGGAGCGGCTGTAATCGCAGGAATACCCTTTTCAGCGCAAGCAGCAAAAACAGCCCGACGTATTTCTACAGCAAAAAAATCGAGGGAATCGACATAGAGATCAACACCGTCAAGAAAGGCATCCAAATTAACGAGATCAACGCCAGAAGAAAACTTAATCAAATCTAACTCAGGGTTAATATCTAGTGCCAGCTCGGCGAGCACATCAATTTTCTCACGGCCAACATGGCGAATACTAGCGCCTGCTTGTCGATTAAAATTTTCCTGTTCAAAAATATCAAGGTCAGCAATATTGAAACTACCGATACCGAGGCGGGTCAGGGTTAGTAGATGACTGCCACCAACGCCCCCCAAACCTGCAATGGCAATACGCTTGGCGCGTAATATTTGTTGCTCTGTTTCAGTGACCCAACCCAGATTGCGTGAAAACGCCGTTTCATAGTCGAAGTGTTCCGATAGCATTACCATCTTTTTTCCTGCGCCTGTAGGCAGGCTTACCTCCCTGAAATCATTATGAGCATAAGTGAAGGGCGGTTATTTTTGAGTTGCAATCCACTCACCCACTTACATACGATTTAGCAATTTGTTGATAAATTGCTAAATAAAGCTCTTTTAGCTCGGGAACCAGATTGTCGATTACCGATTGTGTTGTTGTGTAATACAAGGCTCTTTCACCATGATATTCCATCGTCTTACCCGCCTGTTGCCAGACAATTCCAGAGGACTTCACCAAACGGGGTAAGAACGGCTCCATCATGGCAAACACATCGCTACGCCCAGACAGCTCAGCCAAAGCAGCGCAGGCCAACAATGCCGATATGGCAATTAGCGAAAATGAACGTTTTTCTGCGGCAGAACAATCAATCGAGGCCATCTCACCAAATCGAGTTGCAGATTCACCCGACCGGCGGCGAAAGGCACCATCGACAGCCAGTCGTGACACTTCAGCCATCCCTCTTCTCTCAAGCTTAAGGCTTTCTATAAAAGCTGTGTCGATACTTTCGGAACAATACTTTTCAAATGGTAAAAGATCACTCGCATCGTCATTTGTAAGTACTAACCGCACACAGCCCGCAGCCATACCGCTACTTTTGTGTCGAATAAGGCAGTGTAACGATCTTCCATCATATTCGTCACATTCTGCCTTGTCGGGAAAACGATCGCCCGACTCATACCTGAATTCGTCACAATACACGCGATAACGCACCTCAAAAACAGCTTGTTTATCCTCAGGCGTTTTCGCAAGTTCGACCTGGAAGTACTGCAGAAATTTTTCCGTAACTGCCCCCTTTCCATCATTCATACCCGGCATCCTCCCCATCCTAGCTAGTGTAATAAATCTAATAGTTCGGAGCAGAAACCCGGCTAAATAGAAAATACGTTGAACACCGCAAAGCTGGTAGTTAATACAATCAAATCAGGACAGGCTGTACTCTTTATCAATCGAGTCCACTAAGCCCAAAATAGCCTGTTCAAGAAAAGTATACACCTGCTGAAAGCCCGCTTTATTACTATAGTAGGGATCTGGAACTTCGGTCACACCTATCTCGGGAGCAAAACTCATTATCAACGCTAATTTGTGTTGGTATTCGCTTGAACAAATAGTGGACAAACTGCGGTAGTTGTTATTATCCATTGCGAGGATATAGTCAAATTCAGCAAAGTCAGTACGCTGAATACTGCGCGAACGCAATCCATTGATCTTTATACCTCTGGGTAAAACGGCGTTCTGAGCACGGGCATCAGGGCATTGCCCATTTTTTGATACGTGGGTACCGGCTGAATCGACTGTAATGCACTGCGACAAACCTCGTTCAATAAGCTCGCGTCGTAACATACCTTCAGCCATAGGCGAGCGGCAATAATTTGCCGTACAAACCATTAACACTGACACCTGATACGCATCATTCTTTGGATAAAAAAAACGATTGAATAACTTCAACATGGAGCCTACTTATATTACAGAGCTAATGGCTACTTTGTAACCTGCCAACTTCAGCATGCATTTTTATGGAAGAACCCCTTATAACAACTGATTAAAATAATTTTCAAGTCTAAGTAAAGACTCCAGTTATTAATGTACCAGAGATCATGCTCTACCCGCTGGCTCATTTTTTCAAGGGTATCTGTTCGTCCCCGATAACCGTTGATTTGAGCCCAACCCGTAATCCCAGGCTTCACTTTGTGTCGCCACATATAGGATTCAACAAGATCCTTATAATATTCATTATGCACTAGCGCGTGGGGGCGCGGCCCGACTATAGACATCCGCCCCTGAAGTACATTAAAAAACTGCGGCAACTCATCAAGGCTACTCCTTCGTAAAAAACGGCCTAGAGACGACACCCGTGGGTCTCCATCCTGGGCCTGGGTCAAGACACCCCGTCCTTCACTGTGCACTTCCATGCTACGAAACTTATAAACCGTAATTTTCTCTCCGCCCATACCGTGGCGTTTTTGCTTAAATAACACAGGGCCTTTAGAGCTCAACCTAATCGCTAGTGCAATCACAAGGCACACTGGAATCACTGCAATACTAATGAGTGTTGCTAAAATTAAATCTTCAAGCCGTTTTACACTTCGATTGAAGCCATCGAGAGGTGTGTAACTGAGGTCAATGGTGTATTGAGTATTCAGATAACTTATGCGGTGTTTAAGTAATCTGGCGTCATCAAACTGCGGGATGAAGCGTATATTAACCAGGGTGTGACGCAGCTCATAAGTGATTTTATCAACACTGGCGAAGTCGCTGAATGGCATACTAATCCAGACTTCAGACACGCCAGCACTCCCAACACGAGCAGCCAAACTCTGGCACACCAAGGCATCACCCTGCAAGTCCACCTCCTGACGAATGCGATAGCCTGCAGTCTCTACACCCCTTAAAGTTTGACGGCCCTGCTGAGTGTTATAAATAGTCAAAACATCACTCATCATCCTGCCCTTTGCCTGTAGTGCCGCTACCAACTGGTGATAAACGGCATGAGCAGCAAACAGGACTAAAAACGATAGGCAAATCCACCCAGCCAGCCAAATCCGAGAGTACAACTGGGTAACTTTTAGGAATACCAGCAGCATCATAAAGATACTAAACGCCAAAATCACACGACTAAAAAAGTAAACAAATACTTCTCTAAATCTCGAGTCACCATCAGGGTAAGAATTGAACACAATGAATATCAACCCAGTAATCAAACTGGCTGAAAAAATAAACAGGTGATAATACGGAGGCAAGGCGAATTCGCCGAAGCGAAAAAAGTAACTCAAATACCCCATTAGGGCTATTAGTGTAATATCGACAAAAATAGGGACAATCTTAAGACTAGAAATCGTATTTACCTTGCCCATCTAAACTCGCCAGTACTCGCTTACTTCAATGTAAAGAGCAAAATGGTCACATATAGGCGTGACCATTTTGCTATGAGAGCTTTAATATCACAAGGTGATTAGATCTTTATTCTTCTCTAACGTACTTTCACCAATACCTTTAATATTTAACAACTGCTCCTTACTCGTAAAAGCACCGTGTTCTTTTCGGTACTTCACAATGGCCTCGGCTTTACTTTCGCCAATATTAAACAGGGCTACGGCAAGCTCTTCCGCATTCGCCTTATTAATATTGACGCTTATTGCAACGGCCTTTTCAGTCCCGCCGAGCTTATCCGCAAAAACAGGCCCAGTACTACCTACGCCAATTAAAACAACAGCAAAAACACAAGCCAACATCATCCTTAAACGCTTCATATCCTACTCCCTGCACCGAAGTGCTCCTTGTAAATAATTAAGATGGGGGCTCATCCCCCACTGACATCTTCGCCAATTTCCTTTTTTATCGCAAGCAACGTTGACATTGGGTCGGCCGACTGCGTCACTGGACGCCCTATCACGAGGTAACTACTACCCCCCTTGACAGCCTCTAGAGGACTCATCGTACGTCGCTGATCATCACCACCAGTAAGGTTTATAGGCCGAATACCCGGTGTGACCCGCAGAAAGGCATCGCCGTTTTGCCGGGCTATAGCACTCGCCTCCTGTGCCGAGCACACCACCCCATCCAGACCGCTCTGCTTGGCAAGCCCTGCCAAATGTTCCGCTAGCTTCGCAGCCGGTATAGTTATACCCAGTTCAGTCAGATCGCTATCTTGCATACTCGTCAGTACTGTCACAGCAATAAGGCGGGCATCACCACCTTGACGCTCAAGCGCTTCACTTGCTGCCTCCATCATCCGCGAGCCACCCAATGCATGCACGTTAAGCATCCAAACACCAAGATCTACCGCTGCGCTGACAGCTTTGGCAACAGTGCTAGGAATATCGTGAAATTTAAGATCAAGGAAAACATCGAAGCCGCGCTCAACAAGAGCTCTCACCAGCTCAGGGCCAGAGTGGGTAAACACTTCTTTACCAATTTTTAAGCGGCATAGCTCCGGGTTCACGCTATCGGCAAAAGCGAGGACTGAGAACTGATCGGGATAATCTAAAGCGACAATAATACGTTTATCAATAGTGGCAATGGGCATTTTCAATTTCTTCTAGTAGCGAGTATTTTTAGTTTTTAGGGGCCGTAGATTCCAGCTTCTTGATCTCCGCTTCAGTAATTACCAGCTGGCGTTGCAAACGTCGAGCCTGTGCTCTTTGCCCTAGAGTTCCCGGTAAACTAACGATATAACTAAGTACACTACCAGCGAGAAACGCCGCGAGCAGCCAGATACCAAGGGGCAGTTGTAGCAGAGAAAAGCCAAGCAGAGTGACAGGGACTTCCAAAGGGTTATCCTGCACAATCCAGATGCCAATCAATACGCAAATCAGTAGCAATAACAGGCCAATCCATCGTTTTACTTTTGTCATTTCCTTCTCCAAAAAAAACGGTAAAGCACAAGCTTTACCGTTTTTTATTAAACCACTTCCAGAATAAAGCTACTTGCCAATTCCAGCGTTAACCCGCTCTCGAAGCTCCTTACCTGGCTTAAAATAGGGCACATATTTACCGGGCAACTCAACCGTTTCTCCCGTTTTCGGATTCCGTCCTACACGTGGCTTGCGATAATGTAAGCAGAAACTACCAAACCCTCTTATCTCGATACGCCGATTATTCACCAACGCTTGTGTCATTTCTTCCAGTATCATCTTAACCGCCAATTCAACATCCTTTGGTGGTAGCTGATCCTGGAATTGCGAAATTCTATCAATCAATTCAGATTTGGTCATTTTCTTTTTGTTACCAATATCGCCCTATTTTCAGCTGACAACTATCTGTCGTTGCTCTCCATCTGCGCCTTGATAAGATCACCAATGGTCGTTGGTGAAGCGGCGTTTTCAGTCTCTTGCTTCTTGTGATCCTGAACAGCTGCTTTCTCTGCCGCCATATCTTTCGCTTTGATGGACAGGTTAATAACGCGATTCTTTCTATCGGTGCCGATAACGCGGGCTTCAATTTCATCGCCCACCTTCAACACAGAGCGAACATCTTCGACTTTATCCTGTGAGACTTCAGAAGCCTTCAACATACCTTCAATGTCTTCGCTCAAAGTGATCGTTGCAAATTTCACATCGACTTCTTTAACCACGCCTTTAATCAAGCCGCCTTTTTCATTCTCGGCAATAAAGTTGGAGAAGGGATCATCGGCAAGTTGCTTAATGCCGAGGGAAATACGCTCTCGCTCAGAGTCGATAGCCAAAATGACCGTCTCAATCTCATCGCCTTTCTTGTAATTTCTAACGACGTCTTCGCCGGTCTCATTCCAAGAAATATCGGAAAGATGTACCAGTCCGTCAATTCCACCGTCGAGGCCGATAAAGATACCGAAGTCAGTAATCGACTTGATAGTACCGGAGATCTTGTCACCTTTAGCGTGTTGTCCACCAAAGTCGTCCCAGGGATTAGTGAAGCACTGCTTCATACCCAGAGAAATACGACGACGCTCTTCATCAATATCGAGCACCATCACTTCAATTTCTTCACCGACCTGAACAACCTTCGAGGGGTGAACATTTTTGTTAGTCCAGTCCATTTCGGAAACGTGAACCAAACCTTCAACACCATCTTCCAGCTCAGCAAAGCAACCGTAATCAGTGAGGTTAGTAACTGTGGCTTTAACCTTCACTTTCTCTGGGTAACGGCCTTTGATATCGCTCCAGGGATCTTCACCCATTTGCTTCATACCGAGAGAAACACGATTACGCTCGCGATCAAACTTCAGTACTTTAACGTCGATATCGTCACCAACGTTAACCACTTCAGAAGGATGCTTAATACGCTTCCAGGACATATCAGTGATGTGTAGCAGACCATCGATACCGCCCAGATCGACAAAGGCACCGTAGTCGGTGAGGTTTTTAACCACACCTTTCAGAGTAATGCCCTCTTCGAGGTTGTTGAGCAGCTCTTCACGCTCGGAGGAGTTGATCGCTTCCATTACCGCACGGCGAGAAACAACAACGTTGTTACGCTTCTGGTCAAGCTTGATAACCTTGAATTCCAGTGGCTTATCTTCGAGGTGAGAAGTTTCGCGCATAGGGCGAACGTCAACCAGTGAGCCCGGCAGGAAAGCACGCAAACCGTTAAGATCAACCGTAAAGCCGCCCTTAACCTTGCCATTAATAATACCGATAACCACTTCGTCAGCCGCTTGCGCCGCTTCAAGAGCAATCCAGGATTCAGCACGACGCGCTTTCTCGCGAGACAATTTAGTGGCACCAAAGCCATCTTCTACTGTCTCCAGCGATACCTGCACTTCGTCGCCAATCGCTACAGCCAATTCGCC